>JACCDY010424115.1_pt1 | contig 28805 bp, 26 predicted proteins | sample 7446391 | NCBI WGS metagenome assembly JACCDY01 (sample SAMN15323451, study PRJNA562643) | freshwater metagenome | isolation source: river surface water | place: USA:Blue River Watershed | collected 2017-08-18 | reverse complement strand
GCTACCTCAAGACCCGCCGCCAGGCGGAGGTGGCACTTGATCACATCGTCCACCTCGGCGGTTTGGTGCCCGCACTGTCGCTGGCTGGTCGCGCCTTCTGCAAGGCCGGTGAAGGCTTGATGACCTGCACCCCGGTCTATCCACCGTTCATCGGCGTCCACCACGATTCCAGCGCCCGGCTCATCCAGGTCGACCACATCCAGGTCGACGGAAAGTGGACCTTCGACTGGCAAGCGATGGAAAATGCCGTCACTGCGGACACCCGGGTGTTTTTGCTCTGCAACCCGCAGAACCCGCTCGGCAGGGTGTTCACCCGCGATGAAGTCATCCGCGTCGCCGAATTCTGTGAAGCCCACGACCTGATCCTGGTTTCCGATGAAATCCACTGCGACCTGATCTTCGACGAGTCCGCCACTCCCCACGTCTCGGCGCTCAACCTGCCGGACCGCTTCGCCGAGCGCACGATCACCCTGCTTTCCCCCAGCAAGACCTGGAACATCGCCGGCCTCGGATATGCCTACGCGGTCATTCCCAACGACTCGCTGCGTCGCCGATTCACCGGTGCCCGCGGACACACGCTGGCGGAAATCAACGCGCTTTCGTACTATGCTGCCGAAGCCGCCTACCGCGACGGCGAACCGTGGCGACAGGAATTGATCACCTACCTGCGGCAAAACCGCGACACCCTCGTCGAATTCATCAGCAAGCGCTGCCCTGGCCTGAAGACCCACGTCGGTGATGCCACCTACCTGGCGTGGATCGATGCCCGTGAACTCGGGCACGATGATCCTGCCGCTCATTTCGAAAAGACGGCCGGCCTTTTCCTTTCCGAAGGCCACTTCTTCGGTTGGCCGGGACACTTCCGCTTCAACTTCGCCTGCCCGCGAAGCCGGCTGCTCGAAGGACTGGAGAAAATCGCCGCAGCCCTGTGAATCCCGGGCAAAATTGAAATTGCCAAGCCCCCGGCGTCTGTTAAAACCTGCCCGCCTTCACCCATGCCGCTGTAGCTCAGGGGTAGAGCAGCTCATTCGTAATGAGCAGGTCGTCGGTTCAAATCCGACCAGCGGCTCCAGCCTTCGCTCACGATGCGAAGCTACGGCTCGGCAGGCCCATCGTGGTATTGCGATCATGGTCGGATGCAGAACCGACCGGTTCAAACACTCCCAAAGCCGCTCGTAGCGGCGGTAAGCACAACGCAGCGCAGCTGCGCATCTCCGTTTGGACTCATGCGCAGCATGAGTCAATCCGACCAGCGGCTCCAGCCTTCGCTCACGATGTGAAGCTAGGTCTGGGAAGCCGACAAACGGGCGTGGTTGCAATTCATGAGAAATCGGCCAAGTTGACGGTTTAAAACCCATCACCATGCGCCCTCTCGCCATCATCACCACCCTGCTGCTCTGCTCACCGCTGCATGCCCAAAGCAGCTGGACCTCGCTTTGGAATGGCAAGGACCTGAGCGAGTGGACGACCTGGCTTGGCAAACCCCACAAATCGATGGATGTCGCCGGTCTGCAGCGCGACGCCGAGGGCAAATACCTCGAAGCCGTCGGCCCGGACAAAGATCCCCTCAAGGTCTTCACGGTGGTCACCGAGGACGGTCAGCCTGCCATCCGCATATCCGGCCAGATCTTCGGTGAGCTGCGGTCGAAAACATCGCTGCAGGATTACCGGCTGCGGCTCCAGTTCAAATGGGGCAAGGCGAAATGGCCGCCGCGACATGAAGCGGAAACCCCACGCGATAGCGGGCTGCTCTACCACGTGCATGCCGCACCTGGCACCGAAGGCCGCACTTGGGCGCGCTCGATCGAACTGCAAATCCAGGAACGCGACGTCGGCGACCTCTACGCTGTCGGGTCCCAAATCTCAGTCCGCTCGACCCCCCGCCGAATCGACGAAAAACGCATCGCCTACGACTACGATCCCAAAGGCGAATTCCACCTGTTTTCCCAAATCGAGGGCCAAGAAGGCCGCTGCATCAAACATCCCGATAACGAAAAACCCACAGGCGAGTGGAATACCGTCGAAATCGTCTGCCTCGGCGAAGAAGCGATCCACATCGTCAACGGCAAGGTGGTCATGCGCCTGCATGGGCCGCGCCGGATCGACGGACCGCAGCCGGTCCCAGTCACCTCAGGCCCGATCCTGTTGCAATCCGAAGGCGCCGAAGTCTTCTTCCGCCAGATCGAAACCATGCCGATCACCGCCATTCCGACGGAATTCCGCGAGTGATGGAAAATCAAACAAGCTCCGGCCGACTGCCGATCAAGCCCCCTTCCACAAGTCCTCGCCGTAACTCCACCCCTCACGCGCCGGTTCCTTGATGTAGGCATTCAACTCAGGGTGGTTGGTAATCTCGCCCTTCGCCGCATCCCAATCGATCCGCGTGTTGAAGCGTTGGGCCAGCACCCCGAGCAAGGTGATCTCGGTGAGCTTGGAAGCGTATCCGTAATTCGATCCCGGCTCCGGCCCCTCCTGCTTGCAGGCCTTGATCCATTCGACAAAGGGGCCACCCACAACCCGCGGAATCGTCTCCGCTGGCGGATTGGCCTGCCACGACTTGCGCAATTCGGCGGGCATGATCAATGGCGGGCCGGCATGCGACCCGCAGCCGATCGCCCCCTTGGTGCCAAGCATCCAGCAGGAACGGTTGAGATGAGCAGCGTGCGCCAGTCCGAACTGATCGATGCGCGCCTGCGTGCTGAGGTCCTGCTGACCGTCATACCAATCCATCACCACCGGCCCACGGTTGCCCTTGGCCGCGAAATGGAATCGCAAATGGCTGGCCGCCGGGATCACCCCGTCCACCGCCGGCAGCCGGTTCATGCATTCCACCGTATGCGGCGCATCCAGATCGAGCGCCCAGACCGGCGTATCCATGGTGTGGCAACCCCAGTCACCCAAGGCGCCAGACCCGAAATCATAGAATGCCCGCCACTTCTTCGGCAGGTAGTCCTCGTAAAAATCCCGCTTGGCCACCGGGCCCAGCCAGAGGTCCCAGGCCAGCGTGTCCGGAACCTTCGAAACCGGCAGTGGCAATTTCCTCGGATTCGCGTAGTGCGTCCCTCCCATCAGCGGGCTGTCCGTCCACGCAATCACCCGGCCCACCTCACCGATCAATCCAGCCCGGTAGGCCTCGACGGATTTGCGGATCCCCGGGCCGGCATGCCCCTGATTGCCCATCTGGGTCATCAGTTTGTATCTCTCACGCGCCTTGGCCAGGGTGCGGACTTGCCAGATGTTGTGCGCCAGCGGCTTCTGCGTGTAGACGTGGATGCCATGCTCCATCGCCGCCATGGTGGCCGCGAAATGCGTGTGGTCGGGAGTCGAAATCACCACCGCATCGATCTCCTTGTGCATCTTGTCGAACATCACACGGAAATCCTGATAAAACGGCTGATTGCGCGTCTGCCAGGCCTTCAGGTTCTCGGCGCACAGGGCGCTGTCGACATCACAGAACGCGACCACATTCTCATCCCCGCAACCGTTGTTGTAGGCGTGCTGGCCAATCCAACCGCCGAAACCAACCATCGCGATGTTCAACTTGCTGTTCGCCGAGGGACCGGATTGACCGATCGCAAAGGTCGAAAAGACAGGACTCGCGGCAACAGCGCCGGCAGCCTGCTTGAGGAACGATCTGCGTTTCATGCCGAATAAAACGACCGCTTGCCTGAGATTCTTCCAGTCAATCGCCCGGAATGCCTCGCTTTCAGGGCAATCCGGGCTGCATGATGCATCAACTGACCGACCCATTCAGACGAGATCCATCGCCTTGCGGGCGCTGCCATAGGCAGCGGCACCATCACCACCCACCGCCCACTCGATGCGGGTCGTCTGGTGATGCGGCGGGATCGGGCAACGCTGATACGGCGGCATCGCGCGCTCGGCAAAGCCCTTGCGCACCTCTTCGATGAACCAATCGCGGAAGCTGGATTCGGACAAGCCACCGCCGATTGCCACCAACCCGGGGTCCAGAATACTCGCCAGATCGGCCAGACCATGACCCAGCACGTTGGCCTGCAGGGCAAAAATCCCCAGCGCCAGCTCGTCGCCCTTGGCCGCGTAATCGCGCAACTGGAATGCCTTGTCCTCGATCGGCGCATCCAGCACGGCCAGCGGATGCGACGCGTTCTCCGGCTTCGCCAACGCCTTGCCCAGCTGCCGACGCAGAGCCATCAACGACACCCAGCCTTCCAGGCAGGCCTTGCGGCCACGGCCGTCCACCGGCCATTCGCCATCCTCGGTGCGCGGCACCGAGAGGTCCCCTGCCTCCAAAGCCAGGCCATTGGTGCCCTCGAACAGAATGCCACCACTGAGGACCATCCCGCCGCCCAAACCGGTGCCGGGAGCCACATACAGCAGACCGCCCTGATGCTCCGGCCGATACATCCACTCGCCGTATGCCGCGGCATTGCAGTCGTTGGTCATGAACACCGGCTTGCCAACCAGCTTGGAAAACTCCCCACGAATGTCGGTCCCCACCCAGTCCTCGGCCAGGTTCGCCTTACCCCAGACCACGCCGTTGGAACATGGCGCCGGCACATCGATGCCCACCGCGACAATCCGGTCCACCGTCGTACCCGCATTCGCAGCCAACTGCGCCATCGCGCTGGTCATCTGCTCAAAGGTGCGCCGGTAGCCCTCTTTCACGTGGCTACGGAGTTCCACAATCTCGCCGACCGGCTTGCCCGCCTCGTCGACGAGCAGACATTTGACGGTCGAACCACCGATATCGAGTCCTGCAAAATAGGTATTCATAGGCTGCTTGAAGCAATCTGGAGCAGATCGCGGACCAGCGGTATCAGCTTCACCCTAGGGCGGCAAGCAAGGCTTCTCCGATTCCCACAGTAGCACACGGACCACCGCTTGCGGCAAAACGAGAAAGCGGACCAATCGATCCCTATCGGATCCGCTGTGGGCAAGGAACCGGATGTCGAGCAAAAACCCCTAAAAAAATAGTTCATTTTCTACAATCGGCACTCTTGACATTGGGCGGCAGTTTTGGGAATCCCCTCACATGGCTAAGAAAGCAACCACCGTTAAAGCTCGTTATTCCAAGACCCAAATCCTGGAGCAGATCGCCGAATCCACCGGACTCAGCCGCAAGCAAGTGTCCGCCGTCCTCGACAGCCTCACCGACGTGATCGAAGGTCACGTTAAGAAGAGCGCCGTCGGTGAATTCGTCCTTCCCGGCCTCCTCAAGATCACGACCGTGCGCAAGCCCGCCGTGAAGGCCCGTAAAGGCATCAACCCCTTCACCAAAGAAGAGGTCATGTTCAAGGCCAAGCCCGCCACCACCGTGGTCAAGGTTCGTCCGCTCAAGAAGCTCAAGGACATGGTCCTGTAATCGGAGCATTCCGGTAATCAATCATCAAAGGTCCTTCCCTCACCGGAAGGGCCTTTTTTGTTGCCTGCGACCAATGATCTAACAGCTGTATGGGATGACTTCACAATCGAACTACACAATACTTGAGCACTCTGTCTCGATGGTCGATATCGGGATGCAACTGGATGATTCTGACTGCACGGGAGCAACGTGAGGATCCGAACAGACTGGAATGAGTGCTCCGCTTTGGATTTGCCTGCTTCACCGGCACCTGACAGGATGATGCATCCCGATGGAACGCGAAACCGACAGCTTCATCCGCTACATCGCCACGGAGCGCGGATTGTCCGGTGCCTACCAGACGTCGGTCCGCCAGACACTCGACGCACTGGCCGCATGGTTGCAGCGCAAGGGAATCTCGCTCGCCGATACCGGCACCGATGAGCTGGCCGCCTTCATCAAGTCACGCAAGGACGACGGGCTGAACGCCGCCTCGCTGCGCATCGTCACGGTCCACCTCAAGATCTTCTTCCGCCACCTTGCAGGTCGCGGCATGCTGACGATGGATCCCGCCGAGCCCTTGCTCGCACCCCGCCCCGACAAGACGCTTCCGGAAACACTGCATGCCGGCGAGGTGCGCAAACTGCTGGAATCCATCGACCCGACGAAACCACTCGGCCGCCGCGACCGGGCGATCCTCGAAGTCTTCTACTCGTCCGGTCTCCGGCTCACCGAACTGTGCTCGCTGCGGCTCGAGATGATCGATTTCGAGGATGGCTTCCTGCGCGTCACCGGCAAGGGCAACAAGACCCGGTTGGTCCGCATCGGCACTGCGGCGTTGGAAGCCGCCAAAAACTACCTCACCAACGAACGTCCCTCGCTGGTCACTCGCCGGACATCGTCGCATCTGTTCATCAGCGTGCGCGGCACCGCGCTGTCACCGGACCGCGTCCGCCAAATCGTCAAACAACGGGCGAAGGAGGCAGGCATCGAAAGCAACATCTACCCGCACCTGCTGCGCCATTCATTCGCCACCCACCTGCTCGAGGGCGGTGCCGACCTGCGGATCATCCAGGAACTGCTCGGCCATGCCGATATCTCGACGACTCAGATCTACACCCACGTCGACCGCCAGCGGCTCAAATCCATCCACCGTCAGTTCCACCCACGCGGGTGAGCCAGGGCGCCTCACTTCATCTCGGGCGAACTTGCACCAGATACCCCGTTGTAACTGCGGATTTCCAAAGGCACGGCATGTTGCGATCCCAGATCGAATGCCATCGGTGATTTGGGCGACGATTTCGTCTGATCCTTGACCTCCTGCAACTCCGGTGATGGCACCGGCTTCGCCACATCGACTACCGGAATCGCGCGCGGCGGGACCATCTGCTCCAGAACCGCACGCTCGGTGGCGACCACATTGACCGGCCTGTCATCGACCCGGATCGACTGATAGAGCAGGTTGTAGTTGTGACGAACGGCAGAGGGAAACGTCACACGGCCCGCCTCGACAATCTTTGCCCGCAGCAACTTCGACGAAAGGTTGGCGACCAGATCCGTGCCGATCTGCACCGCACGATCAATCCCCGTCGGCACCTTCTGGCTGGCATTGCTCACCCCCATGATCACATCACTCGAAATCGACTGCCCCTGGATCGCGATGTTGGACTGCGCGGACACGATGTCGCCATGCCGGTCGATGGTGATTTCCAGAATCGCGTGGTCATCCGATGAGAACCAGCCACGGACATGATCAATACGCAGGGAGACATAAGTGCCACCATCCGGCGTCATCGTCGCTTCAGGCCGGTAACTGCGGTAGGTCGTGTCCGCAATCCGGTATTGCGCATACTTCTTACCGCTTTTCTTCCACCCTCCCAGACTGACCCCCAAGGTGTCTTCATCGATATCGACCGCTCCAAGAGCCGTCGAGACTACAGCGCATAACACGCCAGCAACAGTTAGGGTATGTTTCATGGGCGACGTATGGGTTCAACCTCCACCTACGCGCGCCAAATTCTCAATCATTCAAGAAAATCCACCGGCGGCGGTGGATCATCACTACCGAGCAAGCGCCGAACCTGCGCCGTGGCCTTGGCCTTGTGCTCATCCTTGATGTAGGCCGCCACCGTCGCCAAAGCCGCCACGATCGCACCCCAGTCGTCGCCATAGCCGACACCAGGCAACACATCCGGGACCAAGTCCGTCGGCAGGATCAGGTAGCCCAAAGCCCCCACGATCACACCTTTCGCCCAAGTCGGCGTATCCTTGTCCTTGAGGCAGTAAAACAGCACCAGCGCGGCATGCAAGGTGCGCCTGCCGGTCTTGACCGCCACCTTGCGCAAGGTCTGCCACAAGGCCGGTGGTGAATACCATCGCCCGTGACCGGCCGTGTGCGGATGATCTGGGTGCTCGTCGTTCATGATCGTCTACAGTTTCGCCGATCTCCAGCAATCGGCAAGCGACTAGATGTTGAAATCACGGCGTCCCGGAATCCATGAACACACGGTCCATCCGGTCGTTGAACGGACGGGTATCGATTTCCCCGCCGCTGAGCATCACCGACGAGCTGACCTGATAGGCCTCGCCAAGACCACGAAAATCCTTGGACACGGGCACCCGGACCGTCTGCACCGCACCGACATCCAATGCGGTGAGGTTCACTTGTTGGACCACCCCGCCGCTATCGATGCTCAGCGCGGTGTTGAGCAGGCGTTCGGTTCCGCGGTTCTGCACCAGCACTTCCAATTGTCCGTATGGATTCCGGGCATCCGGCGCCAACCAGTTGAGCGATGCCACCGCGGCGTCATGAATACCCGCAAGATCCCGCTGCAACACGCGGCCGAGATCCGGCATGCCGGCACCGTATTCCACATCGGCCCCTTCCGCCCCGGCGTCGTTGAGGTAGCTGCTCATCAATTCCCATGCCCGTCTCGCATCCAAGGATTCACCCGCGCCACCCGACATGATCGCCGCCAGAGCCCCGGTAACCACCGGCGCACTGAACGAAGTGCCGCTCACCCGCACGGCATTGCCGTCCGTCCAGGTGGAATTGATCCCCCACCCGGGCGCCGCCACATCCACCTGCTCACCGGAATTCGAAAACATCAGGTGCCTGCCGGCTGCATCCACCGCACCGACACCAATCACCCCGGGAATCGCCGCGGGATACTGCACGCGGTCGAGCCCGTTGTTGCCGACCGATGCAATCACCAGCGCCCCGCGACCCAGTGCGTAGTCCACCGCATCCCGCAGCACCTGACTGTCGCCGAATCCTCCCAGTGAGATATTGATCAAACGGGCACCGGCATTGGTCGCCTCGACAATCCCCTGCGCCAGCAGGAAGCTGTCCGACCACCCTTCGTCATTGGCCACGCGGATGGAAATGATCTCTGCCGCCGGTGCCACCCCCGGGGCCCGTGGATCTCTACCCACCACCATCGAGGCCACCGCCGTGCCGTGACCATTGTGCGCCGCCAGATCGCTCGACGACGGCACCAATTCGATCAACTGGCTGACCCGCCCCAAGCCCTCACCCGGCACCACCCCGGTGTCAAGAATCGCCACCTTCACCCCCGTTCCCCAATTCACCGAAGCCGCGTCCACGCCGAGCAATTTCAAAAGCCGATCTCCCACTTCCAACGCGTCCGGCTGCACCATGCCCTCGGTCAGCAGAGGAATCGCCACCGGGAATACCATCATCTCCTCATGATCCTCGGACAACCAGGCGGCCAGACTGGTCAGATCGTCAAAGGCAACCCGCACCGCGCCCAGAGCGGGAACCACACCCAGCACCCGGATGCCGTCATCCGGTCGTGCCAGAAAGCGCCGCAGCGATTCCTCATCGGCAAACTTCAACACCCGCTGCTTCTCAAGAGCCCCGGCCTTCAATGCCGCCTCATCCTCGACCACAGCCACCCGCCCGGAGACTGCACCTTGCTTCAATGGCTGGCGCGACACCGACGGGAAACCGGCATCCGCAGGCGCTGGCGAGCTGGCGCCACCCAGTTGGTCGAACATCGACCGGGAAGCCAGCCAGAAGCCGGCAACCAACGCCGCGAAAAATGTCAGCATCACCAGTGGAAACACCTTTCTCACAGCCGCCATGATGGCCCAAGCTGCCGGAAAGTCACGCCGCATCCGGCATGGATTTGGTTGCCCTCAGCCACCCGCAGCCTGTAGCGTCATCGTCATGGACCGGTCCAGCCCCCTGATTGCCTGCCTCGCCGCCCTGATCGCGACGGCAGCCACCGCTGCCGCCAGCCCTCAGGACGCCGATAAGGTCCGCAAGGACTGGGAAAGCGCCATCAACCAGTGGACCGAACTCACGCGCAAGGCGACAAGCGCCCCAGAGCGCGAATTGCTGTTCCGCAAACAGCCGGATGCGGCGGCCCACATCGACCGGATGTGGACAGTCATCGGATCCTCATTGGATCAGGAATGGACGATTGAACCGGCCTCATGGTTCCTACTGATGGCTGCCGGCACCACAGCACCGGATGCCGCCGCCGGCAAAGTCCGCGCCGAACGGATCGAAGCGATCAAGAAAGCGGTCGGCGATCACCACCGCCGCAGCGCCCAACTGCCGACGATGTGCATGGCCCTCGCCCGCCTCGGCGACCCCACTTCATTATCGCTGCTGGAGAGCATCCAGACCGATAACCCGAATCCATCGGTGCAAGGAGTGGCTGCGCTCGGCACGGCCATGGTCCTGCGCGGGCTGGGTGACGACCCCGAACTGCTGCGCCGCAGGCTCACCTTGCTACGCAAGGCGATCATCGACAGCGCCGATGTCAGCATCGGCGAAAACACCGTGGCCAGCATCGCCGAAAACGAGCTCTACCTGATCCGCTACCTCAGCAAGGGCCGCGTCGCACCGGAAATCACCGGCAACGACGCCGCAGGCAAACCGATCCGCCTCAGCGACCTGAAAGGCAAGGTGGTCATCCTCGTGTTCTGGAACAGCAGCCAACCTGAGTCCGAACACGCGATCCAATACACGCGCGAACTCACCCGCAAGTTCAGCGGCAAGCCGGTCGAGATCCTCGGCATCAACCACGATTCACTCGTGAAATTACGCGGCCTCATCGCCGACGAAACGGTGAACTGGAAAAACATCTCCGACCCGGAATGCAAGATCGCACGGGAATACCGGGTCAGCGCCTGGCCGATGGCCTACGTCCTCGATAGTCAGCACAAAATCCAGTATTCCGGCAACCTCGGCACCTTCGCCGAACTCGCCGCCGAAGCATTGATCCGCTGAATCAGCAGTCCGGCTTCCATTCCGCACGCCATCCCTCAACGGCTCGATGACAAGAACCAACATCATCGCGGCACCTTCAATGGAGTGGCGCTTTGCAAGCGCCATGAAACGGTGCTGCGGCATCCTGCCGCATGTGTGAAGGGTCGGCTCAAGGTTGTCTTGAACGACCCACGCCAAATCAGATGCCTTTACAGCTTCTCTTCCCAGCGCAGGCCACTCAGCCGCCAACCGTCCGCCCCGTCGGTCCACGTGAAGTCGACCGGATACTCGCCATCCAGCAGGCGGATCCCGGGCATCTCCAGCATCGCCTCAACGCGTGCACGCACCAGCGCCCGCCCGTCGCGGATCTCCATCGCCTCAATCGCCACCAATTCGAAACGCGAGGACTTCGCGTTGCGCCTCAAACTCAGGTAGGCCTCCTCCATCTCATCCCGGGAAAACTCACCCGTGCGCTCGGGTCGTTGAGGCAGATCCAACATCACCTCATTGCCCATCATTCGGCTGAACGACAAGGCATCCATCACCCGGACATTCGCGCCACCGTTGAAAGTCATCACCTCCATCAAGCCCTCCATCCGACGGCCGAGCACCTGCCGGTCGGAAAACCACCACATGCCGGCAAGCACCAGCACCACCACAGCCACGATGATTCCGAGGGTTCGCTTCATCACGATTCGGATTTCTTGCCGGGGTCGTAGAAGATCCGGATATCCGCCTTGTCGGTACCGAGCAACTGCTGGGCACGCTTGAGGGCATCCCGGGTGGAAAGGTTCGGGTTGCGCGGGTTGCCGATGAACAGGTTGGTCTCACCCTGCTTGCGGTCGCATCCTTCCTGCAAGGTCTCAAGCACCCCGGAGTCCTTGAGCACCCGATACACCTCGCGCGGCGCACCCGATACCAACAGGTGCAAGCCACGGCTGCGCATGAAACGGATCAAATCCTCCAACGCCATCACACTGGTCGCATCCAGATGCCGCGCGTTCTTCAAGCGCAGGATGATCACCTGGATCGCAGGGTCGGAAACCGTGCGCTGGATCTGAGTGCGGAACAACTCGGAAGCACCGAAGAACAGGTCACCCTCGACGTGAACAATCGAAATCGCCGGAATCGGACGCTGACGCTTCTCTCCCATCTCACGCAACTCACCCTCGTCGCTGAACTCGTATTCCACCAGGTAGGGTTTGCTGGCCTTGCGCAGGAACAGGCTGATCGAGATCGCCACGCCGATGAAAATCGCGACATGCAGCGGCGCCAGCAGGGTCGCCATGAAGGTGGCGATGAGGACCACCGCGTCATCGGTCGTCGAATACAAACAGATCCGGATGTTGCGCAGGTTGAACAAGGACAACGATAATGCAATAATCAAGGCCGCCAGAGCGGACTTTGGCACAAAGTCGATCAAGGGCACTCCCCACTTCGCGGACAATGCGATCAGCACCGCGGCGCACGAGGTCAGCAAACCCGAATACAACGACGCCATGCCGGTCTTCGCGCCGGACTCGTAATTCAATAAGGAACGCGTCAGCGAACCGGATGCCGGCATCCCACCCGCCACTGCACTGGCGATATTGGCCATACCCACGGCATACATGTCCTGGTTCACATCGCACTGGTCGCCACAGCGGGTCGCCAACGCCTTGGACATCAGGGTGTTCTCCAACGAGGCCAGGAACGCGATCGCCATCGCCACACCGAGCAGCATCGCAATGTCGTTGAAAATCCCCTCCCGCATCAGATTGGGCAACTTCGGCACCAATTCATCCAGAGAAAACGTGTGGAAAGTCGCCAGCCCCTTGAATTGACCGACCTCTTGCTGGATCAGGGTGCCGAACACCGCGGAGACGATGACCAGCGTGATTGCGAACACCGGCCACTTCGGCCGCCAACGCAACAACAGGTAATAGACGACCAAGGTGGCCAGACCGATGCCGATCTCCATCCAGTTGATCTGCGGCAAGCAACGCACCGAATCCATGACCAAGCCGACGAACGAGGCGGCCGCCTTGTGATCGATATGACTGTCGAGTCCGAGAAAGTGGATCATCTGGTTCGCGAGGATCAGCACCGCCGCTCCCGAGACATAACCGACCAGCACGCTGCGCGAAACGAACTGCATCAGGTCCGCAACCCGCAAGAAGGCACCGAGCAAACCCATCACCCCCACCATCAGCACCAGCAAGGGCACCAGCTCCACCCCGCGGTTCACCAACTCGGGATTTGCCGCGAAGAAGCTGAAGAACATCAGCGCCGTGGCATTCGTCGGACCCAGGATCGTGTGGCGCGAAGCCGCGAAGAACGGGGCAACAGCCGCCGCTACAGCGGTGCTCAGAATGCCGAATACCACCGGCAGACCGGCGATGGCGGAAAACGCGATCGCCTGGGCCAGTGCCAGCAGGGTGACATTCACCGCCGCCCGCGAGTCACTGCGGAACATCGGCAGGTTGTAGCCGCGCAGGGTTCCGGCCAGAGGAAACAGCTTCACCCGCTCCTCCGCCACCTGACCGATCAGGCGACGGGCGAATCGATAAGCCTGCTGCAGTTTCAACATGAATCCGTCCGGTTATTTGAATCGGGCCTTGCGGAACAGGAACAACCCGACCGCGACACACACGAGGTTGGGCATCCACAACATCACGGTCGCCATCTGGATCGACTTGAATTCCTCAGCCAAGACCGTGGCGATGAAATAGGCGGTGCCGATCGCCAGACTGATGATCATGCCGCGCGAAGTGTCCTTGCGCCGGGCATTCAAGCCCAAGGGCACGCCGATGAATGCAAATGCCAGACAGGCCATCGAGAACGAATAGCGCTTGATCAAGGCAGCCTCGAGCTTCACCCGGTTGCCGGGCACCTGCCCCTCTTCGCTGGCCAGCGCCACCCGGATCTCGTCGTTGGTCATGCTGCCGACCTTCTTCTTGCGCGTCCGCGGATCCTTCAGATCGATCAACAACGGCTCAGCCTCCTTGGCGAAGACCATTTCCACCTCACCATCCTGCTTGTGGGTCTCGAAATACGCGTCCTCGAGCTTCACCCGCAACTGGCTCTTCTCCTCGTCAACCGACAGCGCAGCCCGCGATGCATAGACGTAGGCACGGTCGGCCTGCGGCGAATCCGGCAATTGATAAAAATGAAATCCCGTCACCCACTCGCCGGCACGCCCTTCAATCAGCGCCTTCTGCACCTCATCCACACCACCGCGGAAATTCCCCTGCACCACCCCGGGCTTGAGCAAGGAGTCCGGATCCCGCCGCGCCTGCTCATACAACAACTGCTTGGAAGTCTCCTTGGCGCTGGGAACCAGATCCGTGTTCAACCACAGGCAGACGGCCGACAATACGGCACCGATCAGGAAAACAGGCGCCGACAAGCGCACCAGGCTGACACCCGCCACCCGGAAGCTCGTCACCTCCTGATGCGAGGACATCCGGCCGAACACCAACAGCACCGCCGTCAGGAACCCCCAAGGCAAGGTGTACATCAGCGACATCGGCACCACGCTCATGATGAAGCGCAAGACCACGATCAACGGCGCCTTCTGCTCCACCAACAAGGGCTGGATCTTCTTGAAGAGGTTGCCCAGAACCAGCACCAGACCCAGCACCACAACCGCATACAGGGTGCCCATGAACACCTGCTTGCCGATATAGCGGTCTGAAATCCGGATCACCGCGGAAACCCTGAGCGATCACACCCGGGCTGTCCAGACCAGAACCCCCTGCAAGCGACGCTCAATCGCGCCCGGGCCCCAGCCACGCGAGGAACTCCTGGTTGCCATCCGTGCCGGTGATCGGCGAGGGGATCAGTCCCTTCCAAGCCAGCGGCGACTCCTGCTCGATGAAATCCCGGATCTTCGCCACCGCGCGCTCATGCAGGGCCGGATCCCGCACGATCCCGCCTTTGGAAATGTCCTCACGGTTCAACTCGAACTGGGGCTTGATCAGACACACGACCTCGCCATCCGGCTCGAGCACGGAAAACACCGCCGGCAGCACCTTGGTCAGCGAGATGAACGACAGGTCCATCACCGCCAGGCGGATGCGCTCACCAATATCCTCGGGCACCATGTGGCGCGCATTGAACTGCTCACGCACCACCACCCGCGGGTCGTTGCGCAATTTCCAGACCAGCTGGTTCGTCCCGACATCCACCGCATGCACCTTGGCCGCACCGCGCTGCAACAGGCAGTCGGTGAATCCACCGGTCGACGCTCCGACATCCATGCACACCCAGCCCGCCGGATCGATCGCGAAGACATCCAACGCGGCTTCCAGCTTGAACCCGCCACGGCCGACGTAGCGCGGTTTTTCCATCAACTCGAGTGCCGCGTCCACCGGCAGCCGGGTGCTCGGCTTGTCGATCACGCGGTCGCCGAGACGCAACTCACCGGCCAGGATCAGGCGCTTCGCCTGCTCCCGCGAATCGCACAGCCCCTGACTGACCATCAGGGCATCGGCTCGCTCGGTTTTCATGGTCCGGAGATTCCGCCGGCGACCCAATCAGGCCCCACCCGGGCTGACAAGACCCGACTCCGCGCTTCGCCCGGGGGCCGGCCCAGCGCCCGTAGACACGCCAGCACTTGTGTCTTGCCTAATCCGCAATCCACCGCCAACCATCTGCCCCGTGACTCAGCACCGCACCGACGACCTCCGCATCACCGGGATCAATCCGCTCATTTCCCCTGCCGTCCTCGCCTATTACCTGCCGCTCAGCGAAAAGGCCTCCGAGGTCGTCGCCCACGCCCGCCAACAGGCCGATGCCATCCTCAAGGGTGATGATGACCGGCTGCTGGTCGTCGTCGGCCCCTGCTCGATCCACGACCCGCAGGCAGCCATCGAATACGCCAAACGGCTGCAGGGCATCACCGGTCACTTCGACAAGGATCTCTTCATCATCATGCGGGTCTATTTCGAAAAACCCCGCACCACCGTCGGTTGGAAGGGTCTGATCAACGACCCGAACCTCGACAACTCCTTCGACATCAACCGCGGACTGCGCGTCGCCCGCGGACTGCTGCTCGACCTCGCCAACATGGGCATGCCCAGCGGCACCGAGTTCCTCGACACGATCTCGCCGCAATACATCGCCGACCTGATCTCCTGGGGAGCCATCGGCGCCCGCACGACGGAATCGCAAATCCACCGCGAACTGGCATCCGGCCTGTCGATGCCGGTTGGCTTCAAGAACGGCACCGGCGGCTCGGTGCAGATCGCGCTCGACGCAATCCAGTCCGCCTCCAACCCGCACCACTTCCTTTCGGTGACCAAGCAAGGGGTCTCGGCCATCGTCTCGACCGCCGGCAACAACTCCTGCCACCTGATCCTGCGCGGCGGCAAGAAGGGCCCGAACTACGCCAAGGAACACATCGACGAAGCCGCCACCATGCTCCGCGAGCAAGGGCTGCCCGAATCGGTCATGGTCGACTGCTCGCACGGCAATTCGCTCAAGGATTTCCGCAACCAACCGCTGGTCGCCAAAGACCTCGCCCACCAGATCGCCAACGGCTGCAAGGTGATCACCTCGGTGATGATCGAATCCAATCTGGTCGAGGGCAACCAGAAGCTCGGTGACCCGAAAGCCCTCACCACGGGTCAGTCGATCACCGACGCCTGCCTCGGATGGGAGGATACGGTCAGCACGCTCGAAGTGCTCGCCGACGCCGTGCGCGCTCGCCGCAAGCATTGAATCAAGCGTCACGGCACCTCCGGATGCGCAGCGGCACGATAAGATATGCACAGTAATTCACTGGCAGGATGTGGTTAGTTTTCTGATAGATCTTCCATCATTCCGGTCCGATCCCCCAATCGAACCGAATGAAATCATCAGACTCTGACACGACACAGGAAACCTACGATTACCGCCGCTTCAGCATCCTCTTCATCCATGAGGATGGCAACATGCGCACCTATTTCCGCAAACTCTTCGAGCAGGATTTCGAGATCCTGACCGCTGCGGACAGCAAGGAAGCACTGGCACTTTGCGACAGCCACCGCGACCAAATCGCCATCGCAATGGCGGATCAGGACCTCAAGGACATCACCGGCGCCGCACTGCTGATGAAGATCTCGCGCAGCATACCCACGGTGAAATGCGTTCTCTCGCTCAAATACACCACCGCCCTCGCGATCTACGGAGTACCATGCGACCCCGCGATCTACCGCTTCGCCATCAAGCCCTGGGACATCCCGCAACTGCACACCACCCTGCTCCGAGCGATGGAATTCCAACTCGTCCGCCATGAACGCGATCAACTGCGGGCGGCAGCCCAGACAGCGACAACAAGCACGAGACAACACAAAAAGACCGAGAGCCGGGCCTTGAGTGCCTAAGGCGCGCTTACCCCCGGATGTCATTCCGGGTGATCGACAAGATCACCCGGATCGCCCGCTGGCTTTCGTAGATCAGATCTCGCTGACCGGCAGTTGCGAGACTTCCTCGCGCACCTGCTCGGCGAGCGGCGTCGACAGGTAGCGCTCGGTGGACGAGCAGCCGACCGTCACGATCCGCTTGCCCTTGAATTCCGGACGCTTGGCCACCTGGATCGCGGCCCAGACGTTGGCACCGGTGGAAATGCCCGCCGGCAAACCTTCCTGCTGCGCGAGTGCCTGCGCGGTGGCGAAGGCATCCTCATTGGTCACCTGGATCACGTCGTCGATGATATCGAGATTCAGGTTGCCCGGAATGAAGCCGGCGCCAATGCCCTGAATCATGTGTGGTCCCGGCTTGAGCTCCTCACCGGCACGCTTCTGCGTGATCACCGGGCTGGCTGCCGGTTCGACCGCGAAAGCCTTGAGCGCGCAACGCGACTTGAGCACTTCGGAAACACCCGAGATCGTGCCACCAGTGCCGACACCGGCGACGAAGGCATCGATGCGTCCTTCGGTGTCGCGCCAGATTTCCTCAGCAGTCGTCTCGCGGTGCGCCTGTGGGTTGGCCGGGTTGTCGAATTGTCCGGGCCCGAACGCTCCGGGGGTCTCGGCCAACAGCTTCTTCGCCATGGCAATCGCGCCATTCATCCCCTTGGCACGCGGAGTGAGAACGATTTCCGCACCCAGCATGCGCAGCAGCACGCGACGCTCGATCGACATGCTCTCCGGCATCGTCAGGATGCAGCGGTATCCCTTGGCCCGGGCGATGAACGCCAGCGCAATGCCGGTGTTGCCGGAAGTCGGCTCAATGATCAGGCCACCGGGTTTCAGAAATCCGTCACGCTCTGCCGCCTCAATCATCGAGCGGCCGATCCGGTCCTTGACGCTGAACAGCGGGTTGAAGAATTCAGCCTTCACGCAGATCTCGGCATCAAGGCCGGCAGTGACCTGGTTGAGGCGGATCAGCGGAGTGTTGCCGACGGTCGCGGCCATGTTCTGTGCAATCGACATATGCTTGTTCAGTTCGATGGTTAGGGGATCAGGTGGCGTCAAATCTGGAAATCGGAAGTGCCGGAGTCAAGATGAAGGCCGCATTCATACTTCTGGCCGTTGAAACGGGTGGACTCCGCATCCTCACCCTCGGCCGGGCGGGTGCTGTGCCAGTCACCCATCGTCAGATACCCCTGCTCAGCAAGCGGATGCCGTGGAAGATCGTTCTGACGGTAATACAGGTCGACCTGAGCGTCCGCCCAATCGAGGATCGGATAAGCCTTGAGCGTCTTCTTCTGACGCTCGACATAGGGACGGTCGCGGCGCGTGGCCGACTGACTGCGACGCAGGCCGCTGAGCCAGACATCCGCACCGATTTCCTGCAAGGCGCGGTTCATCGGCTCGATCTTGGTCAGCAGGGCATAGCGGTCCTGCGCCTCCTTATCACCCTCCCAGAGATTTCCCCACAGGGCCTGCATCCGCGCGGCGGAATGCGTCGGCTGATAGGTCCGCAGGTCGAGGTTCGGCAAACGCTTCATCAAGTCGTCCATGTAACGGTAGGTCTCGGGAAACAGGAAGCCGGTGTCGATGAAGACCACCGGCACCTGTGGCGCGTGCTCGTGGATGAGATGCAACATCACCGCCGCCTGCAGGCCGAAACTGGTGCTCGCCACCAGATGATCGCCGAAGCGATCGTGCAGGGCGCGGATCCGCTCACCGGCACGCATCGCGGCCAGTTCGTCGGACAGCCCAATCGGATCGAAATCCGGGTCAGCATGAAACTTGAGTGCCTGCATGGGATGAGGAATCAGCGTTGGATCAGCGCTTCCGGCTTGATGTTGTCGTGGAAATCCTTGCCCTGCACGGTGGCAGCGACATGGCCGGCACGGATGCAGAAGTCACCGAAACGTTCGCCGTCGAGACGTTCCTTGGCATACTGAGAGATCAGCGGCGACAGCAACTCCTTGATCTGCTCGCCCGGCACACTCTCGCGATAGAGCTTCGACAAGCGCTGCCCTGCAAATCCACCGCCGAGATACACGTTGTATTTGCCCGGTGCACGACCGACGAAGCCGATCTCGGCCAGATACGGACGCGCACAGCCGTTGGGGCAACCGGTCATGCGGATGGTGATGGCATCGTGGCGCAAGCCGCTCTGTTCGATCACCTCCTCCAACTCAGTGAGCACTTCCGGCAGGTAGCGCTCGGCTTCGGCCAACGACAGTCCGCAGGTCGGCAAGGCCACACAGGCCAGCGAATTGAGACGCAGCGCGGATTTCTCATGGCTGGTGGAGATGCCGAACTGATCCATCAGTTGCTGGATCTGCGCACGCTTGGCGGGCGAGATGTTGGCGATCATCAGATTCTGATTCGCGGTCAGGCGGAAGTCCCCGTCGTGCACCTTGGCGATCTCACGCAGGCCGGTGCGCAACCGGTAATCCGGCTTGTCGAGCACCCGTCCACCTTGGACGAAAAGCGTGAAATGCGAGTTACCGTTGGAGTCTTCGACCCACCCGTAGCGGTCGCCATTGTCTTCGAAGGCGAACTCACGCACCGGACCCAACTCGTAACCGAGATACTCGTTGAGCTTGGCCAGGATCCACTCGGGACCGTGGTCGTCGACAGTATATTTGAAGCGTGCGTGCTTGCGGTCGGTGCGGTCACCGAAATCGCGCTGCACCAGCACCACCTTCTCGGCCACATCCACCACCTGCTCGGTGGTGCAGAATCCGATCACGTCGGCCAGACGCGGATAAGTCTCGTTGTTGTTGTGGCTCGCGCCCATGCCGCCGCCGACAGCGACGTTGAAACCAACCAGTTTGCCACCCTCGACGATCGCGATGAACGACAGGCAGTTGGCGAAGACATCCACGTCATTGGACGGCGGCACCGCCACGGTGATCTTGAATTTGCGCGGCAGGTAGGTCTTGCCGTAGATCGGCTCCACTTCCTCCTCACTGCTCTCGACCTTCTCGCCGTCCAACCAGATCTCGTGGTAGGCGCGGGTCTGCGGCGTGAGATGATCGGAAATCGCCTGCGACACCTTGAGCACTTCCGCATGCACGTCCGAGAGATACGGATTCGGATTGCACATCACGTTGCGGTTCACGTCACCGCAGGCCGCAATCGTGTCCATTGCGAACTGGTTGATCTCCTTGATCGTCTGCTTCAGGTTCTTCTTGATGACGCCGTGGAACTGGAACGCTTGGCGGGTCGTCAGCTTGATCGTGCCATTCGCGTAGTCATCGGCCATGCGGTCGACCTGCAGCCACTGCTCCGGCGTCGCCACCCCGCCCGGCACCCGGATGCGGATCATGAATGAATACGCCTTCTCCAGCTTCTGCTTGCGACGCTCCGTGCGCAGGTCGCGGTCGTCCTGCTGGTATGTGCCGTGGAACTTCAATAACTGCTGATCGTCCTCGGCCATCGCACCGGTGGACAGGTCCGCAAGCCCCTCGGCAATCGTCCCGCGCAGGTAGTTGCTGTTGATCTTGATGATTTCGTTGGCGGAAAGCTTCTTCTCTTCTGACATGGCTCGGAATCCGGTGGATCAGCCGCTCGCACGGCTCAATCATTAGTTTGTTGATATACTTTGTGAGGTTTCGGGATCAAATTGCCCCCACCCCTTGGGGAAAGCAACACAAATTTTTGCGAGGGCACGCCGGAAGCCCCTGCCCACAAGGGCCAAATCCCGGCGCCTTACGATTGACCACCACCGGATCACGGGCAAATCTACCCACATGCCGACCAAGAAAGACCTGCTCGACCTGCAATTCATCGAGGCCCGCCATCGTTTGGTCGAACTGGCGGCCTTTCTGGATCGACTCGACCGCCACCCCGGCGAGGACGACTACCGCCTGCAGGCGATGCGCAAGACCCTGCCGATCCTGCTTGAGCCGGACAGCGGCCGAGCGGCAAGGATCCTTGAAGCACTGTCGGACAGCAGCACCGGCATGCGGGACTCCGCGACATTCCAAGGCGCCTTCGGCGCGCCCGACCCAGCCAAGTAATCGCCCGCCGACTTCCCCACTTCCACCGCCTTCCCACCATGCGCTACATCGAACCGCACGCCCACATGGTCAGCCGCACGACGGATGACTACCAGAAGCTCGCCCTTGCCGGCTGCGAAGCCGTCTGTGAGCCGGCATTCTGGGCAGGCTTCGACCGCTCCTCGGCCCAAGGATTCTACGACTACTTCCGCCAACTCACGGAATACGAACCGAAACGCGCGGCCAAATTCGGCATCCGCCACTTCTCCTGGCTGTGCATCAATCCGAAGGAAGCCGATGATCCGGGATTCGCCCGCGAGGTGATGAGCCTGATCCCCGACTTCCTCAAGGCACCCGGCGTGCTCGGCATCGGTGAAATCGGCCTCAACAAGAACACCCGCAACGAACTGACGATCTTCGAGGAGCACGTCCAACTGGCACTCGACCATCAACTGCCGATCCTGATCCACACTCCCCACCTCGAAGACAAGCTCAAGGGCACCCGGATCATCCTCGACTCGCTGGCGAATTTTTCCCAACTCGACCGCTCGAAGGTCATCATCGACCACGTCGAGGAACACACCGTCGCTCCCGTGCTCGAACAAGGGTATTGGGCCGGCATGACCCTTTACCCGCACAGCAAGTGCTCGCTCGACCGCGCGATCGATATCCTGGAAATGCACGGCAGCGACCGGCTGTGGATGAATTCCGCCTGCGACTGGGGCGTGTCCGATCCGCTTGCCGTCCCGCAATGCGCGCTGCAGATGAAACTGCGGCAACACACGCGCGAAGCGATCGAGCAGGTGGTTTATCACAACCCGCTGCGCTTCCTGCGCCAGTCACCGCGCTTCGACCTCTGAAGCCGCTCAGGCGAGCTTGGACGCAATCAGCTTCGCCAGCTTGGCAGGAGTGTTGGCCTTCTGCTTCTTGAACTCCTCGGGGCTCAACTCAATGCCGTACTGATCTTCGATCGCCGCCACCAGATCCACCACAGCGGCATCATCGAGACCCGCCTTGTAAAGATCGCCGTTTTCAGGGAAATCCCAATCGAGTTCGAGCAATCCCTCGTCGTTCATCCAATCAATCAATTCGGTGGGGTTGGGAGACGTCATCTGTTTGGTGCCGCGCATGTTCGGCGAAAAAATGCGCTGTTCCCGCCGCTGGCATCAAGTGGAAATCGAACGTTTTTTCAACCGGCCCCCAAATCAGAAACGGACCTCCTGTCCGAGTTCGGCAACCTCGACGGCGCCCTGGTGCCGTTCTTGCAGCGCGGTCTGGAGCACCTGACTGGCATCCGCCTCACCGTGCACCAACCAGACACGTTCCTTCGGACCGGACGTGCGATCGAAATAATCCAGCAACTCGGAATGATCGGCATGCCCGGAAAACGAATCCACCGTCTCGATGTGCGCCCGCACCTTCTGCCGCGTGCCCAATATGGAAACCTCCTTCTCGCCGTCGCGCAAACGGCGACCAAGCGTGTGATCCGCGCAGTAACCGACGAACAATACGGTGGTCCTCGGGTCGCCGACGTTGTTCTTCAGGTGGTGCAGGATCCTGCCGGCCTCGCACATGCCCGATGCGGAAACGATGATCGCCACTCCCTCGATATCGTTGAGTGCCTTGGATCCCTTGACTGAGCGCACCAGCGTCAGATTCTCGAAACCGAAGGGGTTCTGCCGCTCGAACAGCGATTGGTAAACCTCCTCGTTGAAGGCTGCCGGGTGCAGGCGGTAAATTTCGGTGGCGCTGACCGCCAGCGGGCTGTCGACATAGACTTTGAGTTCCGGGATCTCCCCTTTCTCGAACAGATCGTGCAGGACATACAGCACCTGCTGCGTGCGCTCGACCGCGAAGGCAGGAATCAGGATCCGCCCGCCCCTGCCGGCCGCCTCGCGGATGATCTTGCCGAAATGCTCGCTCATCCCCGGCGGCGCGAGGTGCTCCCGACCACCGTACGTGCTCTCCATCAGCAGGAAGTCGACATCCTGGACCGGCACCGGGTCGCGCAGGACCTCGTTGCCACCGCGGCCGACGTCACCGGAAAACAGGAATCGCTTGTGCCGGCCGTCCTCACGGTCGTCGATTTCCAGTAGCACTTGGGCGCTACCCAGGATGTGACCGGCATCAATGAAGCTCACCTTCACGCCGTCGGCCACCGGCAATGGACGTTCGTAAGACACGCTGACGAACTGCCGCAGGCAGCGCTCCGCATCCTGCTCGTTGTAGAGCGGCTCAACCGGGGGCAGGCCGTCGTTCTTGCGGTGCTTGTTCAACCACGCGGTATCGCTTTCCTGGATCCTCGCCGAGTCGGCGAGCATGATCTGGCACAAGTCGCGCGTGGCATCGGTGCTGTAGATGTTGCCGGTGAATCCCTTCTTCACCAGATTCGGCAGGTTGCCGCTGTGGTCGATGTGGGCATGGGAAAGGATCACCGCGTCGAGCGTGGCCGGATCGAAGTGCGGGAAACAGCAATTCACCTCATAGGCATGCTTGCGCGACCCTTGATATAGCCCGCAGTCGAGCAGGATCCGGCTGCCATTGACTTCGATCAGGTGTTGGGACCCCGTGGTGGTCCCGGCTGCTCCGCAAAATTTCAACTTCATGATAAGGTGGTGCTGGTCTTACAGCACCCCTATCAGAGATCGCGGGAAAAGACCAAGGAATCTCTGCCGCTATCCTCATACTGACGCCGCCTTTTCTGCGGCAGCACGTCGACAGAGGCTGCTTGATAATCGAGCTTGTTGGTGAAGAAATCCGCCGCGCGATTGCTCAGCGCGAACACCCGGGCAACCGGCAGCGCCCTGGCGATCGATTCCGCATGGCGGACCAGTTCCATCCCGTAACCGTGACCCTCGTGCGTCTGCTTGACATACAAACAGGCGACCTCGGCGCAATCCTCGTCCGGATACGGGTGCAACGCGACACAACCGACGACGTGATCGTCGATCGTCATGACATGGAAGTCACCGATCCGCGATTGAATGTCCTCGTAAGTCCGCTCGACAAGTTTGGTCCGGCGCACCGAGCGGCCGATCATGCCGAGCAATTCCGGAATATCCTCCTCACGCAGCGGCCGGATCATCCGGTAGCTGTCGGCGTGCACCATCGTGCCCACCCCTTCGTTGGAGAACAATTCGTCGACCAGCACCCCGTGGCGGCGGCCGTTGAGCACATGGACCCGCGGAATCCCCTCCTGACAGGCACGGGCTGCGGACCTCAGTAGGCCGACGCCCACCGGATCCGTCCGGTCGGCAAGCAACTCGACATCGGCCGCGCGGATCGCATGGGCGGGCGCGCCGTCCACCAGGATCGCCTCCTCCAACAAAGCGATGATCTTGCTCACGCCAAGCTGCCGTGCGAACTCGACGGTCTGCACATCCAAGGGTCCCACCTGCGAGGCATCGACCACCGCCGACTGACCGCGTGCCAGGATCCCGCTGGTTTCGGCGGCCGCCTCCGGGTCGGTAATCGGCCGCGACACCCGCGCCGCACAGATCTCACATTCGAGCGTCCAGTCGAAAAGATCCTTGAGGTCACCACCCAGCACGCCGAGCACCAGCTTCACGCCGAGGTCCTCGAGCACCCCGAGGTCCAGCAAAGTCTCGGCAATCGCCGGCTCAGGCAGCAAGCCGGCATCGATCAGCACCAGAAACACCTTCCCCTTGAACTGGGGAATGTATTGCAGGACTTCACGGACGTCACTGGATTGGGCCACGCGCTCTTGCTAGCAAAACCGGGGCAGGCCGCAAGGTTTAGGCGAAATTATTCACGCGGCAGCTGGCATCCGGGCCGCAGATGTGCTTGATTGCATGCATGGCCACCACCGATGAGCTGATCGCCCTGCTGCGCCGCCGCGAGATGGTGATCGCCGATCACGCCTGGCGGGACCGCGACTCTGCCAGCCACCTCGATGCCCTGCGCGAAGTTTCCGAAGCGATTGCCGCATGGCCCGCAGCCCACGGCCAGACACTCGATCCGCGGTTGAAACACTACCTTGCCAACGCCAGCTACGCCAAAGCCCTGGCACATTTGGAACAACCGGCTTGATCCCTGGCACTCCCATCCTCCACGATTCATCCACTTGCCATGAAATTGATTCTCCTCTCCTGCATCGCCGCACTCGCAGGCGTGCTTGGCTACCTCTCCGAGTCCAGTATCCGGCCAATCCTGCTGGGCGACCCGAATGGCAAAAAATCCGGAGAAGCGGCAGGCAAGCCAGAAATCATGCTCGGTGAAGAACCCTCGATCGACTTCTTCGCATTCGCTCCGGAACAACTCCCGAAAACCATCAAGATCAAGAAGACCGTCCAGTTCACCGACAAGGACTCCGGTCTGCTGATCACCATGAAGGAAGGCAGCAGCGTCAACTTGGTCCGTATCGAATCCCGCGGCGCCGTGGTGTCCCCGCTCAACACCAACTTCAAACGGGTGATCCCGATCCATTTCACCGATCTGGAGGAACAAATGCGCAGCGTCTCGCCGCAAGCACCGTCCGCCGCACCACAGGTCGCCAACAACCCGGCACCCACTATCGACACGGCGCCACCAGCACCAGCGCCAGCACCCCCGCAAGCCCCAACACCAGTGGTCAGCCCGACTCCGCCTGAAGACGAATTGTTCGATGAACCGGTGGTCAACACCACGCCACCGATGAACACCACCCCAGATCCGGTGGTCAACACCAGCCCGGCGCCCGCACCCGTGCCCACACCCGCGCCCGCCCCAGCACTCACTCCGGAACCTACCGCCACTGGCCCGATGTCCAGCTCGGACGTGGTCGCCATCATGAAGAACAGCCTGATGAACAAGCAGATCCATGAGATCGGCTTCGAACAGGTGAGCAACTGGCAGCCCGGCCCTGTCGAGACGATCGGCGGCCAGTCATACGACACCGGCACCATCATCTACTCGACCGAATTCCTCGGCACCAAGCGCGACGTCGAAGCCAAAGCCTTGATCCAGAACGGCAAGGTGATCCGCTGGATCTGGCCGAAAAGCGGTATCGAGTTGAAGTAAACCCTCCCCGGCTCAGAGGATCGCACCCGGCGAATAGGACGCCGCCTGCGGGTGGGCCGAGACCAAGCCTGCCACCGCCGCTTCAAACGAGGCAACCTGCTCACGTGCGGCACCATAGGCACGGTCGCCACGGGCAATGATCTCGTCCAGCACCGCACGGCTGAGCCCCAATCGCTCATCAGCGGCCAAACGCTCGACCAGGTTGTTGCTGCGGATGCGGCCGCTGCGCAGTTCGTTGACCGTTGCCACAGCATGCTCCTTGATCGCCTTGTGCGCGGTTTCGCGGCCGACACCGGCCTTGACCGCTTCCATCATGATCGTGGTCGTCATCAGGAACGGCAGGTAATGCGCCGTCTCCGCCGCAATCACCGCCTCGTAAGCCTCCATCTGATCCAGAATCGTCAAATACGTCTCAAACATGCCGTCGATCGCGAAAAACGCATCCGGCAGCATCACCCGGCGCACCACCGAACAGGACACGTCCCCTTCATTCCATTGGTCGCCGGCAAGACCCGCAGCCATCGCCAGATACCCCTTGAGGATGACATGGAAGCCGTTGACCCGCTCACACGAGCGCGAGTTCATCTTGTGCGGCATTGCACTGGATCCCGTCTGCCCCGGTGCAAACCCCTCGCTGGCGGTTTCATGACCGGCCATCAAGCGCAGGGTCCTGCAGAACGACGAAGGTCCGGAACAAAGATCGGTCAAGGACGCCACCACCCGCAGATCCAGCGACCTCGGATACACCTGACCGACGTTACCCCACACCGCTGGCATGCCCAGATGCTTCACCACCCGGTTTTCAAGGTCGGCCACCTTGGCAGCATCTCCCTCGAACAACGAAAGCTGGTCCATCTGGGTGCCGACGGCACCTTTCAGGCCACGGACGGCATAAGCACCGATCACCGACTCCAGCGCCGATACCGCGTTGAGCAGCTCTTCGCCGAACATCGCCACCCGCTTGCCGAGCGTCGTCGGTTGCGCCGCCACATTGTGCGTCCGCGCAGTGATGACCAAAGCCTCCCAGCGCTTCGCCAGCGCACTCATCCGCGCCAGCGCCGCCACCGCCTTGTCACGCACCAGCAACATCGACCGGTAAACCTGCAACTGCTCGACGTTCTCGGTGAGGTCCCGCGAGGTCATCCCCTTGTGGACCTGCTCGTGACCGGCCAGATCATTGAACTCCTCGATGCGCGCCTTGACGTCATGGCGCGTGACGCGCTCACGGCGCATGATCGATGCCGGATCCACCTGATCCTTGACCTTCTCGTAGGCGGCGATCGCCTCGGCCGGCACCTCGAGGCCGAGGTCGCGCTGGGCCTTCATCACGGCAATCCAGAATTCACGTTCGAGGACGATCCGCCCTTCGGCGGACCAGATCGACTGCATGGCGGAGGAGGCGTAGCGCTCGGCAAGGACGTTGGGAATCACGCCGCGGAGATTGGACCCCACCCCGGCAACTTTCAAGCGGTTTGCACCTCCGGGCGGCATCATGAGCCGCCCGATATCGCATCGATGCTTGAAATGGCAGTGGCGGGGTCCCAGTAATCCCTTTGATGAAAGCCATTCTCACCCTGTTCGGCCTCGCCCTGACCAGCCTGTCCTCGTCCGCCGCAGACTCGCCGACCAAGGACACACCGCCGATGAACGTGCTGGTGCTGCTGGCCGACGACTGGCGCTTCGACACCATGGGCGCAGCCGGCAACCCGGTGGTCAAGACACCGCACATCGACCAATTGGCCGCCGAAGGCGTGCGCTTCACCGATGCCTGTGTCACCACGGCCATCTGCGGTGTGAGCCGCGCCTCAATCCTCACCGGACAATGGATGTCCCGCCATGGCAATACCGGCTTCAAGGCGTTCAAAACCCCGTGGAGTGAAACCTACCCCGGCATCCTCCGTGCCAATGGTTACCACGTCGGCCATGTCGGCAAGTGGCACTGCGGCGCCTTTCCGGCCGAGCACTTCGACTTCGGCCGCAGCTACAACGGCAGGCATTGGATGAAGGATGAGAAGGGCGAACCGATTCACGTGACCCGCAAGAATCTGGTCGATGCCATGGACTTCCTCGACACCCGGCCCAAAGACAAACCCTTCCTGCTCAACGTCTGCTTCTTCGCCCCGCATGCCGAGGACGGCAACCCGAAGCAATACCTGCCACAGGAGAAGAGCTTCGAACTCTACAAGGATGTCACCATCCCCAACCCCGCCACCCGCAACGAGAATGCGCTACACAACCTGCCGCCGTTCCTGCAGGACGAACGCAACGAGGGCCGCGTCCGCTACCACTGGCGCTTCGACACCGAGGAAAGCTACCAAGAGATGATGAAAAACTACTACCGTCTCTGCACCGAGGTGGATGAAACCTGCGGTCTCATCATCGAACGCCTCCGCAAGGAAGGGATTCTCGACAACACCCTGATCATCTTCACCGGAGACAACGGCTACTTCCACGGCGACCGGATGCTTGCCGACAAATGGTATCCCTATCAGGAAAGCATCCGCGTGCCGATGATCGTGCGCGACCCGCGGATGTCCAAGGACCCGCGCAGCACGACACGCCCCGGATTCGTCCTCAACGTCGACATCGCCCCCACCATCCTCGCCGCCACCGGAATGCCCAAACCGAAGCACATGCAGGGTGTGGATTTCTCGCCGCTCTACCTCGCACAGGAGCCCCCGCCATGGCGCGACAGCTTTTTCTACGAACACGCCAACGTCAGCAACCGCAACCGGATCCCGGCATCCCAGTGCGTAGTCACCAAAACGCTCAAATACACGCTGTGGCCGGAATGGGAGCATGAAGAGCTGTTCGACATGACCAAAGACCCGCTCGAACAGAGCAACCGGGCGAAG
>JACCDY010268487.1_pt1 | contig 28967 bp, 32 predicted proteins | sample 7446391 | NCBI WGS metagenome assembly JACCDY01 (sample SAMN15323451, study PRJNA562643) | freshwater metagenome | isolation source: river surface water | place: USA:Blue River Watershed | collected 2017-08-18 | reverse complement strand
CTGGACCTGGCTGATCACCGCCTACCTGCTGATCGCCGTGATGCCCGTGCTGGCCGGCGCGATCACCATGACGCTGACCGACCGCCACCTGGGCACCAGCTTCTTCAACCCCGCCGCCGGCGGTGACCCGGTCATGTACCAGCACATCTTCTGGTTCTTCGGTCACCCCGAGGTGTACATCATGATCCTGCCGGCCTTCGGCATCATCAGCCAGGTCGTGCCCGCCTTCGCGCGCAAGCGCCTGTTCGGCTACGCCTCCATGGTGTACGCCACCTCCTCGATCGCCATCCTGTCGTTCATCGTGTGGGCCCACCACATGTTCACGACCGGCATGCCGGTGACCGGCCAGCTGTTCTTCATGTACGCCACGATGCTGATCGCCGTGCCGACCGCCGTGAAGATCTTCAACTGGATCGCCACCATGTGGCAGGGCTCGATGACCTTCGAGACCCCGATGCTGTTCGCCGTCGGCTTCATCTTCGTGTTCACGATGGGTGGCTTCACCGGCCTGATCCTGGCCATGGCCCCGATCGACCTGCTGCTGCAGGACACCTACTACGTCGTGGCCCACTTCCACTACGTGCTGGTGGCCGGCTCGCTGTACGCGCTGTTCGCCGGCTACTACTACTGGTCGCCCAAGTGGACCGGCGTGATGTACAACGAGACCCGCGGCAAGATCCACTTCTGGTGGTCGCTGATCTCCTTCAACGTCACCTTCTTCCCGATGCACTTCCTGGGTCTGGCCGGCATGCCCCGCCGCTATGCCGACTACGCCATGCAGTTCGCCGACTTCAACGCGGTGGCCTCCATCGGCGCGTTCTTCTTCGGCTTCGCCCAGGTGTACTTCTTCTTCTTCATCGTCCTGCCCACCATGATGGGCAAGGGCAAGCCCGCCCCGCAGCGTCCCTGGAACGACGCCGACGGCAAGGGCGCCGAAGGCCTGGAGTGGGAAGTGCCGTCGCCGGCGCCCTTCCACACCTTCGAGAACCCGCCCAAGCTCGACGCTACCGCCACCCGCATCGTGGGCGGCGCGCACTGAGCGTCACCCCCGGCAGGAAACGACGAGGCCCGAGATGTCCGAGCAGGATGACCGCAAGAAAGCCAATCTGCGCCTGGCGCTGATCCTGGCGTCCATCGTGGTGGTCTTCTTCCTCGGCTTCGTCGCCAAGATGTTCCTGCTGGGACGCTGAGGTGCATGGCATGAGCGCAGCGCCGGGCCGCCCCAAGCAAGCTCGCACCCCCTCGGGGGGCAGCGAAGGACACGCAGTGCCGAGCGTGGGGGCACGCGTGACTCGTGACAACGCCCGCATGGTCGGCAAGCTGGTCGTCGTCGCGGCCGGCATGTTCGCCTTCGGCTACGCGCTGGTGCCGCTGTACGAGAAGATCTGCGAGGTCACCGGCATCAATATCCTCGCCCTCGGCGAGAAGCAGGTGCCGGGCGCCCCGAAGCTGCCCGCCAACACCCAGGTCGACAAGAGCCGCACGATCACCGTCGAATTCGACGCCAACGCGCGCGGCCCCTGGGAGTTCAAGCCGGCGGTGCGCACGATGCAGGTCCACCCGGGCGAGCTGGCCACGGTCATGTACGAGTTCCAGAACGTGCAGGACCGCAAGATGGCCGCCCAGGCCATCCCCAGCTACGCGCCCAAGCAGGCAGCGGCGCACTTCAACAAGCTCGAGTGCTTCTGCTTCAACCAGTACACGCTGGAGCCGGGCGAGAAGAAGCAGTGGCCGGTGGCCTTCGTCATCGACCCCAAGCTGTCCAGGGACGTGACCACCATCACGCTGTCCTACACCTTCTTCGAGGTCGGCGCGCGCACCCCCGCGGCACCCTCGGCGGCAGCCCCCGCCGCCAACGGAGGCCGGAGCTCGTGAACATGGCGCACGACCCCATCGCCGGCCAGGAAGCGGTGCCGCCCCACCAGCGGCGCGGCTCCTTCCTGCAGACCGCGCGCGCGGTGGGCTGGGCCTTCCTGGGCGTGCGCAAGAACTCCGACTACCAGCGCGACATGGGTCGCCTGAACCCTTTGCACGTGGCCCTGGTCGCGCTGCTGGCCGTGGCCCTGTTCGTGGGCGGCCTGGCGGCCCTGGTCCACTGGATCGTTTGAATTTTTGAGTTTTTATTGCCGAGAGATTTCGGAAGCGAGGAGATGAGATGAGTCACAGCGCACCTGGCACCACGCCGTACTACTACGTGCCGCAGCCGTCGCGCCACCCGGCGTTCGCCGCCTTCGGCCTGTTCTTCGTGATCCTGGGCGCAGGCCAGTGGATCAACGGCGTCGAGTGGGGCAAGTGGTCCCTGTTCTTCGGCCTGGCCTGGTTCGCGGTCATCCTGTTCCAGTGGTTCAAGGATGCCGTCTCCGAGAGCGAAGGCGGCCAGTACGGGCGCAAGATCGACCTGTCCTACCGCTGGAGCATGAGCTGGTTCATCTTCTCGGAGGTGATGTTCTTCGGCGCCTTCTTCACCGCCCTGTGGTGGATGCGCTCGCACTCGGTGCCCGCGCTGGCCGGCGTCGAGAACGCGCTGCTGTGGCCCGACTTCAAGGCCGTCTGGCCCAGCGCCGCAGCTGGCGCCACCGCCTCGCCCGCCGGCATCGTCGAGCCCTTCCAGACCATGACCCCGTTCTGGCTGCCGACGATCAACACCGCGCTGCTGCTCACCTCCGGCGTCACCCTGACCATCGCCCACCACGCGCTGCAGGCCGGCAACCGCGCCAAGACCATCACCTGGATGTGGGCCACCGTCGTCCTGGGCATCGTCTTCCTGTTCGTGCAGGGCTACGAGTACGTGCATGCCTACCGCGACCTGAACCTCAAGCTCACCTCGGGCGCCTACGGCTCCACCTTCTTCATGCTCACCGGCTTCCACGGCTTCCACGTGTTCGTCGGCATGCTGATGCTGCTGTTCATCACCCTGCGCCTGCAAAAGGGCCACTTCAGCGCCGAGCGCCATTTCGGCTTCGAAGGCGCCGCCTGGTACTGGCACTTCGTGGACGTGGTGTGGCTGGGCCTGTACGTCCTCGTCTACTGGATGTAATCACTGCCTGCCAACGACAAGGGCCGCGCAAGCGGCCCTTGTTTTTTTGGGAGGCACCCGGAGCGGTCCCAGGTGGCCCGATGCAGCGGCCCGGAGGTCAGGCTCCGGCCGGAATGCCGGTGGGCTGCAGGTAGCCCAGCTTCCAGGCCAGCAGGATGCAGAGGAACAGGACGATGGAAAATCCCACCCGGAAGGCCAGCGCCTTGGCCATGCGGTCGGGGCGCGGCTGGCCCTCGGCGTCCTGCCGGGGGCGCATCATGAAGTACAACGCGGCGCCGAGGCTGCCCAGGATGGCGGCGAAGGCCGCGATGACCAGAACGGATTTCATGCAGGGGATTATCCCGTGACCGGCGGCAAGGGCGCTGCGCCTGACATTTCTTCACCTGCCCAGGCGGGGGCCGGGCGTTCGCGCGCCCTGGGCTGGCGCTTCTTCATTGCCGTGGCGGCCCTGGCGGGCGTCGCCCTCACCCTGTCCCTGGGCGCCTGGCAGTGGGGCCGGGCCCAGCAGCGCCTCGCGCTGCAGGCCGCGCTCGCGTCGCGCCAGGCCCTGCCGCCCCTGCAGGCCGACGCCCTGCTGGCCCCCGGCGCCCTCGCGCCGGACTCGGAGCTCCTGCACCGGCCGGTCATGCTCGAGGGCGAGTGGCTGGCCCGTCACACCGTCTACCTGGACAACCGGCAGATGCAGGGGCGGCCGGGCTTCTATGTCCTCACGCCGCTGCGGCTCGCAGGCCGGCCCGAGGTGGTGCTGGTGCAGCGGGGCTGGATTCCGCGCGACTTCCAGGACCGCACGCGCCTCGTGCCGGTCGAGACGCCCGCAGGCGCGGTCCGGGTGGCCGGACGCATCGCCCTTGCGCCGTCCAGGCTCTATGAGATGGCCGCCGGCGAGACCGGGCCCATCCGGCAAAATCTGGACATCGCCGCCTTCCGTGCCGAGACCCGTCTGCCCCTGGTCGACGGCTCGGTGGTGCAGGTGGGCCCGCCGTCCGAGGGCCTGCTGCGGGACTGGCCCGTAGCCGCCAGCGGCGCGGACAAGAACTACGGCTATGCCTTCCAGTGGTGGGGCATGTCGGTCGTCATCCTCATTCTTTATGCCTGGTTCCAACTCATCGCCCCGCGCCGACGCGCACGCCGCTGACCGCGCCCCGGATCAACCGCTGGACCTCACGGTGCACTCGCTGCCTTCACTGGGCGAAGCGGCGGCGGACGATGCCCGCCGCACCCGCGCCGGCCGCTGGAAGATGCTGGCGGTGCTGCTGGTATGCGCCGCGCCGGTGATCGCCTCCTATTTCACCTATTACGTGATCCGGCCCGAGGGCCGGCGCAATTTCGGCGAGCTGATCGAGCCGCAGCGGCCCCTGCCCGCGCTGCAGGCCCGGTCGCTCGATGGCAAGGCGGTGGACCTGCCCGCGCTCCAGGGCCAGTGGCTGCTGGTCTCGGTGGCTGGCGGCGCCTGCGACGCCGGCTGCGAGCAACACCTGTACCTGCAGCGCCAGCTGCGCGAGTCCCTGGGCAAGGACAAGGACCGGGTCGACTGGGTCTGGCTGGTCACCGACGCCGCGCCGGTGCGCGAGGTCCTCAAGCCCGCCCTGGCGGCAGCCACCGTGCTGCGCGTCGACGAAGCGGCGTTGGGGCAGTGGCTCGCGCCTGCCGGCGGCCATGCGCTGGCCGACCACCTGTACGTGGTGGATCCCCGGGGGCACTGGATGATGCGTTTTCCCGCGCGCCTGGACCGCGAGGGCGCGGCCAAGGCCAAGCGCGACCTCGAGCGCCTGATGCGCGCCTCGGCCAGCTGGGACGAGGCAGGTCGCAAATGAATCCGCTCACGTGCGTGGAGGCCGCATGAGCGCCGGCGTGCCCCTGTACAACCTCGAGCCGGCCCTGCAGGTCATGGCCATGGGCCTGGTGCTGGCCACCGGCCCGCTGGCCTGGGTCTGGCTTCGCAGCAAGCGCCAGCCCCTGGCGCACCGGCTCGCCGCGCTGACCGCGCTCACGCTCTTTCTCACCTTCGACCTGGTGATGTTCGGCGCCTTCACCCGGCTCACCGACTCCGGCCTCGGCTGCCCCGACTGGCCCGGCTGCTACGGTGACGCCAGCCCCTTCGGCGCGCACGCCGAGATAAGCCAGGCCCAGGCCGCCTTGCCCGACGGCCCGGTGACCCACGCCAAGGCCTGGATCGAGATGATCCACCGCTACCTGGCGACCGGCGTGGGCGTGCTGCTGCTCATTCTGGCCATCACCAGCTGGTTGCGCCGGCGTGAACTGCCCCTGCACCCGGCCTGGCCGCTGGCCACCCTGGTCTGGGTCTGCGTGCAGGGCGCCTTCGGCGCGCTCACTGTCACCCTGAAGCTGCAGCCGGTGATCGTCACCCTGCACCTGCTCGGCGGCCTGGTGCTGCTGGCCCTGATTGCCAAACAGGCCCTGGCGTATTCGCAGGCCGAGGGTCGCCACCTGCGCCAGCCGGTTTCGCCCGCGCTGCGCGCCGGGCTGTGGGCCGGCTTCGCGCTCCTGTGGCTGCAGGTGGCGCTGGGCGGCTGGGTCTCGACCAACTATGCGGTGCTGGCCTGCGCCGACTTCCCGACCTGCCAGGGCGGCTGGTGGCCGGCGATGGACTGGCGCCAGGCCTTCGAGCTGTGGCGGCCGCTGGGCCACACCGGCGCGGGCGAGCCCATCACCTTCGCCGCGCTCACCGCCATCCACTACGCCCACCGGCTCATGGCCTACCTGCTGCTGCCGGTGCTGTGGGTCCTCGCCTGGCGCCTGTCGCAGGCCGGCCTGCAGCGCCAGGGCCGCGCCCTGGGCCTGCTGGCCCTGCTGCAGCTGACCACCGGCCTGTCCAACGTGGTCCTGGGCTGGCCGCTGCTGGCCGCGGTGCTGCACACCGGCGGCGCCGGCGCGCTCGTCATGGCCTTCACCTGGGCACTGGGTACAAGCGCGAGCGGTGCCCACACGGGTTCGCTCCGCACAAGCGCCAGCGGTGCCCACGCCGGCTCGCTCCGTACGAGCGCGAGCGGTGCCCAAGCGGCCACGCCTCGCGCCAGCGCCCCTCCTGTTTCCTCTCCCTCGCCCGAAGGGGCGCAGTCATGAACCGCTTTTCCCAGTTCTACGCCCTGACCAAGCCGCGCGTGGTGCAGCTGATCGTCTTCTGTGCCCTGATCGGCATGGTGCTGGCCGTGCCCGGCGCGCCCGCCTGGGAAGACGTTCGCCTGGCCGCCCTCGCCAGCGCCGGCATCTGGCTGGTGGCCGGCGCCGCCGCCGCCTTCAACTGCCTGGTCGAAAAGGGCATCGACGCCAAGATGAAGCGCACCGCCTGGCGGCCCACCGCCAAGGGCGAGCTCTCCGACCTGCAGACGCTGCTGTTCTCGGCCCTGCTGTGCGCGGCGGGCTCGTGGATCCTCTACGCGCTGGTCAATCCGCTCACCATGTGGCTCACCTTCGCCACCTTCGTCGGCTACGCGGTGATCTACACCGTGGTGCTCAAGCCGCTCACCCCGCAGAACATCGTGATCGGCGGCGCCTCAGGCGCGATGCCGCCGGTGCTGGGCTGGGCCGCGATGACCGGCGACGTGCACCCGCATGCGCTGATCCTCTTCCTGATCATCTTCCTGTGGACGCCGCCGCACTTCTGGGCCCTGGCCCTGTACCGGGTGGAGGACTACCGCAAGTCCGGCCTGCCCATGCTGCCGGTGACCCACGGCAACGAGTTCACCCGCCTGCAGATCCTGCTGTACACCCTGGTGCTGGCGGCCGCCTGCCTGCTGCCCTTCGCCGCGGGCATGAGCTCGTGGCTGTACCTGGTGGTGGCCATCGTCCTGAGCCTGCGCTTCTGCCAGTACGGCTGGCGCCTGTGGCGCAACTACTCCGATGCGCTCGCGCGCCAGACCTTCCGCTTTTCGCTGATCCACCTGAGCGTGCTGTTCGCCGCCCTGCTGGTGGACCACTACCTGCCGCCGCTGCCTTTCCTGCTGTGAGCCCCTCCGCCTTGAACAAGTCCGCCGCCATGCAACGCCGCCGCCTGCTCTCCCTCCTGCCCGCCTCGCTGCTCGCGGCCGGGTCCTTCGGCGCGATGGGCCTGGCCGGCTGCCAGCCCAAGCCCCAGTTTCAGTCCATCGACCTGACCGGCGCCAAGTACGCGCGCGGCTTCGAGCTGCCCGACGCGGACGGCAAGCTGCGCAGCCTGCAGGACTTCCGCGGCAAGCTGGTCGTGGTCTTCTTCGGCTTCACCCAGTGCCCCGACGTCTGCCCCACGGCCCTCAGCCAGCTGGCCGAGGTCAGGCGCCAGCTCGGCGCGGACGGCGACAAGCTCCAGGGCGTGTTCATCACCGTCGACCCCGAGCGCGACACGCCCGAGGTGCTCAAGGCCTACATGGCCAACTTCGACCCGTCCTTCGTCGCCTTGCGGCCCTCAGCCGAGCAGCTTCCCCAGGTGATGCAGGAGTACAAGGCGTACTACAAGAAGGTCGAGGGCAAGACGCCCGGCGCCTACACCATGGACCACTCGGCGGCCAGCTTCATCTACGACACCCAGGGCCGCCTGCGCCTGTACCTGCGCCCGGGCGCGGGCCCTCAGGTGCTGCTGGAGGACCTGCGCCTGCTGCTCAAGGCGGGGTGATGGCGGGCTGATCGCACAGAGCCGCGCCGGGCGCGGCGCGATCGCCAGAAGAAAAGGGCTGCTCACGCAGCCCTTTGTCTTGGGAGGTGGCCGCCTTCAGGCGAAGGCCGCCAGCGCCTCGCGCATCTTCTTCATCGCCGCCACCTCGATCTGGCGGATGCGCTCGGCGGACACGCCGTATTCGGCGGCCAGCTCGTGCAGGGTCATGCCGCCCGAGCCGTCGTCGTTCACCTTCAGCCAGCGCTCCTCGACGATGCGGCGGCTGCGCGCGTCGAGCTGCTCCAGGGCGGTCGCGAGGCCGTCGGTGGCCATGCGGTCACGCTGGCGCGACTCGATCACCGCGGTGGGCTCGTGGCGCGCGTCGGTGAGGTAGGCGATGGGGCCGAAGGCTTCCTCGCCGTCACCCGCGGGCGTGGGGTCGAGCACCACGTCGCCGCCGGAGAGGCGGGTTTCCATCTCCAGCACTTCCTCGCGCTTGACCCCGAGCTCGCGGGCCATCACGTCCACCTGGGCGTCGGTCAGGGTCTCGCGGTGGGTGGGCGCGTCGGCCTCGTCCTTGAAGCCCTGCTTCATGGAGCGCAGGTTGAAGAACAGCTTGCGCTGGGCCTTGGTGGTGGCCACCTTGACCATGCGCCAGTTCTTGAGGATGTACTCGTGGATCTCGGCCTTGATCCAGTGCAGGGCGTAGGACACCAGGCGCACGCCCTGGTCCGGGTCGAAGCGCTTGACCGCCTTCATCAGGCCGATGTTGCCTTCCTGAATGAGGTCACCCTGGGGCAGGCCGTAGCCCATGTACTTGCGCGAGACGGAGACGACCAGCCGCAGGTGCGAGAGCACCAGCTTCCCGGCGGCTTCCAGGTCGTTGTGGTCCTTGAGCCGACGGCCGAATTCCTGCTCCTCCTCGGGGGTGAGCAGGGGGATCTTGTTGACGGCGGAAATGTAGGCGTCCAGGTTGCCCAGCGAGGGCACCATGGACCAGGGGCTGGCCACGGCCAGTCCGGTGCCAGCGGAGAGCACGGAAGGGGTCATGACGGGCTTTCCTTTCATCGATTCGGAAATATTAGCACTCATGAGGGGAGAGTGCTAAGCGCCTGCCCGACCCCGCCATCCCGGAGGGGTTGCCCCGGCCCGGGGGGGAGGGATGAACCCTTTTTTATGAGTGTTGGCCCTGGGCGCCGGGGCGCAGCCGGGCCGCCAGCCGGCTCAGGACGAACAGGGGACCGATCCAGAGGTACTGCAGGTCCTCGAAGAAGGAGGGCTTGCGGCCCTCCACCTTGTGGCCGATGAACTGGAAGATCCAGGCCACGACGAAGATCGCCGCCGAGACCGGCAGCACCCGTTCGCCCAGGGCGTGCACCCCCGCCAGGCCCAGGCCCGACAGGGCGGCCATGGCCGCGGCAAAGCCCAGGGACAGGCGCAGGTAGTAGACCAGGCTGGCCGCCACGAAGACGTAGGGCACGGCGGGGTGGATGGACGCCAGCAGCCCCAGCAGGCTGAACATGATGGCCGGAATGGCCACCAGGTGGATCGCCTCGTTGGTCGGGTTCCGGTGGCTTTCGCCGTAGTGGGCCAGCAGCTGGTCCACGCGGCGCGCGGGCGCGGACGAGGCGTCGTTGGCGGCGTCCGGGGTGAGGTGAGGGGTGTCCATGGCGTGTCTCCTTGTTCTTGGCGCGGGGCCGGCCTGTCCCGCCGGGCTTCATCCACAATGGCCCTCAGACCCGTGTCCAGCCCGAGGAGCGAATGATGGCCCCTGGCACCCGCCTCCACAAGACCTCCCCTACCCGCATGATCGCGAGCCTCACCACCACCTTGCCCACCGAGGAAGAAGCCCAGGCCCTGGCCCGCGGCCTGGTGGAGGCGCGCCTGGCCGCCTGCGTGCAGGTCGAGCCGGGGCTGCAGTCGCATTACCGCTGGCAGGGCCAGGTGCAGGCCGATGCCGAGGTGCGGCTCACGGTGAAGACGGTGCCCGAGGCGCGGGCCGCGGTCGAGGCCTTCGTCGGCCGGTACCACCCCTACGAGCTGCCGCAGCTGCTGTGGCAGGAGATGGAGGCAAGTCCGGCCTATGCCGGCTGGGTGCGGGCCGAGGTGACCGTGCCAGGCCCCGAGGAGCCCGCCGGGCCGGCGGCCTGATTCCGCGGCGACACGGACCGCCGGATCACCTCGCTACGCGCCTGCCCTCGCCGGCTCGTGCCGGCAATCAGCACAGAGGGTCTCAGCGGACCTGCAGGCGCGGGCCCGACGCGGCGGGCAGGACCTCGCCCACCACCGCCGCCTGGCCGAAGCCGTGCCGGCTGAAGGTGGCCAGCACCGCGTCGACCGCCTCGGGGGCGCAGGACACGAGCAGGCCGCCGCTGGTCTGCGGGTCGGTGAGCAGGGCCTGGCGCACCGGGTCGAAGCCCGCGGGCAGGCCCACCTCGGCGCCGTAGCCCGCCCAGTTGCGGCCGGAGGCGCCGGTCACCATGCCGGCGCGGGCCAGGTCCTCGACGCCGGGCAGCAGGGGCACCCGGTTCCAGTCGATCGCCACCGTGAGCTGCGCGCCCCGGGCCAGTTCGAGGGCGTGGCCGGCCAGGCCGAAGCCGGTGACGTCGGTGAGCGCGTGCACGCCGGCCAGGGCCGCCAGCTCGGGGCCGGGGGTGTTGAGCCGGGTGGTGGTCTCGATCATGCGGGCGTAGCCCTCGGCATCGAGTTTCTCTTTCTTGAGGGCGGCCGAGAGCACGCCCACGCCCAGGGGCTTGCCCAGGACCAGCTTGTCGCCGGCGCGGGCGTCGGCATTGCGCTTGACCTGCCTGGGGTGCACCAGGCCCAGGGCCACCAGGCCGTAGATCGGCTCGACCGAGTCGATGGTGTGGCCGCCGGCGATCGGGATGCCCGCCGCCGCGCACACCGAGCGCCCGCCCTCGAGGATGCGACCGATGGTGGCGGTGGACAGCACGTTGATCGGCATGCCCACCAGAGCCAGGGCCATGATGGGGCGCCCGCCCATGGCGTACACGTCGGAGATGGCGTTGGTCGCCGCGATGCGCCCGAAGTCGAAGGGGTCGTCGACGATGGGCATGAAGAAGTCGGTGGTCGCGATGAGCGCCTGTTCCTCATTGAGCTGGTAGACGGCGGCGTCGTCGGCGGTCTCGATGCCGACCAGCAGCTCGGGCGGGATCGGCATCTGCGCGGTGCCGCGCAGGATCTCGGAGAGCACGCCGGGGGCGATCTTGCAGCCGCAGCCGCCGCCGTGGGAGAGGGAGGTCAGGCGGGGTTCGGCGGAGGCGGGGGAGGGAGCGTTCATGGGAGGGATTGTCGCAAGGGCGGTGACGCAGGGTCGGGACGTTGACGGGTAGCGCCAGGCGTGTCGGCGGAATCCGGGGCGTCGGCTTCCGGCACCGGCAGCGGCGCGGTCAGGTCCCCGATGAGGCGAAGCAGCGCCGCCCGCTCGGCCTCGGGCTCGAACAGTGGCGCGCGCAGGGCGCATTGGGCGGCGAGGCGGGCGGGCAGGCCTTCCGGGTCGGCCTGTTCCCGCCGGCAACGCAGGATCAGGTCGGCCAGGGCCTGGGGGTCGTCATGCGGGAAGTAGCCCTCGTAGTCGGGGCCGAGCATGCCGACGTTGCCGGGGACCCGCGAGGCCAGCACCGGCGTGCCGCAGCGGATCGCTTCCATGATCACGTGCGCGCCGCCTTCCATCGAACTGGTGTTCACCAGCAGGTGGGCGCGGCGGATGGCGCGCAGGGACTGGCCATGGGTGAGAGGGCCGAGCCAGCGGTAGTGCGGCGCGTCGAGTTCCGTGCCGAGGGCGGCCTCGGCCCACTCGGGGGCCAGCGCGTCGCCGATGTGGTCGATGCGGATGCCGCCCTGGCCGTTCAGAAGGCGGGCCGCCTGCATCAGGGTCTGCGGGCTCTTCACGCTGCGCAGGTGGCCCACGCAGGCCACGCGCAGCCAGCGCCGGGCCTTGGCGGCCGGCTCGCGCGCGGGGGTGGACTGGAAGATCACCCGGGTCTTGGCGCGCCAGGCGGGCGGCACGCTGGCCGGCCCCTGCTCCTGCAGCACCACCAGGTGCCGGGCCAGTTCGAGCGAGCGCTTGGCGTCGCGGTCCCGGAAGATGTCGTGGTAAAGGTCCGTGCCCGTGAGCACCACGCCCAGGCCCAGCGGCCCGCGCTCGCGGGCCCAAGCGCGGATCGCCCAGGCCGAGCGGCGGGCGTGCAGGGCCAGCATCGCCACGTCCTTGGCTGCAGCGGCCTGGGCCTCGGGCGTCTCGCCCGGCCAGTCGGTGGCGATGCGCACCTGGTGGGTGGCCGAGAGCAGCCGCTGCCAGCGGCGCGCGGTCTGCCAGTTGCCGTTGTTGGCGTCGGCCAGGGCCGGACTCACGATGACGAGATGGGAACGGGACATGCAGACGCGAGCATAGGGCAGCCGCGGCATCGCCCTTCGCGCAGGGGCGGGAGGCCCCGCGTGGCGAGGGGCACCTGGCCAGATGCGTTCTAATCCGGGGTTGGCCGGCGCCTTTACACGCGGGTCAAAACCCTCTGGAGTAAAAAAACATGACGATTTCCGTGTCCCGTCGCGCCGCGATGGCCGCGGTCGCTGCAGCGGCCGCTTCTGCCACCGTGTCCCCGCTGGCCTTTGCCCAGTCGCGCACCCTCCGCATCACCGCCATTCCCGACGAATCGCCCACCGAGCTGGCCCGCAAGGCCGCGCCCCTGGTCAAGTACCTGGAGCAGAAGATGGGGATGAAGGCCGACTACGTGCCCGTCACCGACTACGCCGCCGCGGTCGAGGCCCTGGCCAGCCAGCAGGTCGACCTGGTCTGGTTCGGCGGCTTCACCTTCGTGCAGGCCCTGCTGCGTTCCGGCGGCAAGGCCGTGCCCCTGGTGCAGCGCGAGGAGGACACCCGGTTCCGCTCGGTCTTCATCACCACTGACGACAGGATCAAGACCCTGGCCGACCTCAAGGGCAAGACCCTCAGCTTCGGCTCGGCCTCCAGCACCTCGGGCCACCTGATGCCGCGCAGCTTCCTGCTCGCCGCCAGCATCGACCCCGAGAAGGACTTGAAGCGCGTGGCCTTCTCCGGCGCGCATGACGCCACCGTCGCCGCGGTGGCCTCGGGCAAGGTCGACGCCGGCGCCCTCAACATCTCGGTGTGGGACAAGCTGGTCGAGGACAAGAAGGTCGACCCGGCCAAGGTGCGCGTGTTCTTCACCACCCCGCCCTACTTCGACTACAACTGGACGGTCCATGCCGATATGCCGGCCGCCCAGCGTGAGAAGCTGGCCAAGGCCTTCCTGGACCTGTCCAAGGCCACGCCCGAGGGCCGCGAGATCCTCGAGCTGCAGCGTGCCACCCGCTTCGTGCCGACCCAGGCGTCCAACTACAAGGGCATCGAGGCGGCGGGCCGCAACGCCGGCCTCATCAAGTAATGCGGCTGGAACTGGACGGGCTGGCCCTGCGCCACCCGGCCGCCCCGCGTGAGGCCGCGCCGGCGCTGGGGCCGCTGTCCCTGGCCATTGGGGCGGGCGAGCAGGTGGCGGTGATTGGCCCCTCGGGCGCCGGCAAGACCAGCCTGCTGCTGGGTCTGGCCTGCGCACTGCGCCCGGCGGCGGGCCACCTGCGCCTGGACGGCGCCGACCCCTGGACGTTGTCGCCGCGGCAGTTGCGCCGCCTGCGCGCCGAGGGCTTCCTCGCGCCCCAGGTGCCGCCCCTGCCGCCGCGCCAGCGCGTGGTCACCTCGGTGCTGGCCGGACGCCTGCCCCGCATGGGGCTGTGGGAGAGCCTGCGCAGCCTGGTCTATCCGAGCGCGATTGGCGAGGCCGAGGCGGCCCTGGCCCGCTTCGACCTGGCCGAGAAGCTGTTCTCTCGGGTCGACCGCCTCTCCGGCGGTGAGCGCCAGCGGGTGGGCCTGGCCCGTGCCCTGGTGGCGCATGCACGCCTGCTGCTGGTCGACGAGCCCTTGTCCGCGCTGGACCCGGCGCGGGCCGACCAGGCGATGCAGGCGCTGACCGGCGCGGCGCGCGAGCAGGGCGCCACGCTCGTGTGCACGTTGCACCAGGTGCCGATGGCGTTGCGCTGGTTTCCGCGGGTGATCGGGCTGCAGGACGGGCAGCTGGCCTTCGACCTGCCGGCCGCCGAGGTCACGCCCGAGCGGCTTCGTGCGCTCTACGCCCATCACCTCGAGGAGCTCGAGGGCGGCCCGGCGCCGGTCGCCAGCGAGCCCGCGCCGGCCGCAGCGCCGGTGGTGATGCAGTGCCGCTGAGGGTCGAGGCATGAACGCGCCGCATCCCCTGCCTGCTGGTGCTGGTGCCGCGGCCGGGGGCCATACGCCCGCCTTGCGCGACCCGGCCTGGCAACCGCGCCTGTTCTGGACGCTGGCGGCGGCCGCGGCCCTGTGGCCGCTCCTGGTCATCGCGGAGTTCAAGCCCTGGGTGCTGCTGGACGAGGACAGCCTGCGGCCGACGCTGCGCTTCCTGAAGGACTTCGTGCCGCCACGGCTCGACGGCGAGTTCCTCGCCCTGGTCGCACGCGAGACCTGGCGCACCGTGGCGATCGCCACCGCCGGCCTGGCCCTGGGCATGGTGGCGGCGGTGCCTCTGGCGCTGTTGGCGGTGCGCACGCTCTCGCTCTCCGCCCTCACCGGCCGCATGGCGACGGTGCCTTCGGCGCTGCGCTGGGCGGTGCGGGCGGTGCTGGTCGTCCTGCGCAGCGTGCCCGAACTGATCTGGGCCCTGGTCTTCGTGCGGGTGGTCGGCCTCGGCCCCACTGCCGGCGTGCTGGCCATCGCGCTCACCTACGCCGGCATGCTGGGCAAGGTCTACGCCGAGATCCTGGAAAGCGGCGACGGCCAGGCCGCAGTCGCCCTGATGCGCAATGGCGCCAGCCGCCTGCAGGCCTTCTTCTATGGCCTGCTGCCGCAGAACGCGGCGGAACTCACCAGCTACACCGTCTATCGCTGGGAATGCGCGATCCGCTCCTCGGCGGTGCTGGGCTTCGTCGGCGCCGGCGGCCTGGGCCAGCAGATGGACAACTCGATGAAGATGTTCAACGGCGCCGAGGTGGCGACGCTGCTCCTCGTCTTCGTGTTGCTGGTGGCCCTGACTGATCGACTGAGCGCCTTCCTGCGGCGGATGCTGGGGTGAACGCGATGACACGCGACCCGCAGTTCACCCGCGCGCGCCGCCAGGCGCTTGGCTTCCTCGTTGCCCTCGTGGCGCTGGTGGTCGCGAGCTTCGCCACCCTGGACCTGCAATGGGCGCGCCTCTTCGCGGGCGACGCCCCGGCCCGCATGGGCCGCTTCCTGGGCGAGCTGCTCGCGCCTAGCACCGACCCGCGCTTTCTCGCCCGGCTGCTGCCGGCGACGCTGGAGACGCTGGCGATGTCGGTGGTGGGCACCCTGCTCGCGGCCCTGTTCGGATTGCTGCTGGCGCTGCCCGCGAGCCGCACCCACGCGGCCGACCCGGCGCGCTGGCGCGTCCTCACCCGCCTGGTGCTCAACGCCCTGCGCAGCGTGCCCGAGCTGATGTGGGCGGCGCTCCTGCTGATCGCCGCCGGCCTGGGGCCACTGGCGGGCACCCTGGCGCTAGCCCTGCACACCACCGGCGTCCTCGGGCGGCTGTTTGCCGAGGCGATCGAGAACGCCCCCGAGGGCCCGGCCTTCGCCTTGCGCGCGCGCGGCGTGGGTGAGGGGCGCGTGCTGCTGTACGCCACCCTGCCGCAGGTGCTGCCGCAACTCGTGAGCTACACCCTCTATCGCTGGGAGAACAACATCCGCGCCGCCGCGGTGCTGGGGGTGGTGGGCGCCGGCGGCCTGGGCCAGATGCTGGCCTTCCACCTGGGCCTCTTCCAGATGGCGGAGACCAGCGCGGTGCTGGCGGCGATGCTGCTGCAGGTGCTGCTGGTCGACGGCCTCAGCGTCGCCGCGCGCTGGGTGATGGGGCGCTGAGACGGCGCGCTGAGGCGGCGCGCTGAGGCGGCGCTCTGAACGGGTTCCTGCCGGTCTCAGGCGACGATCCGGAACTCGGTAGCCTTGGCGATCGGCCGCACCTGGCGGTTCTCGCGGCGCATCTCGACGAAACCGTAGTTGGACATGGTCTTGAGCGTGCGCGAGAGATTGCCGGGCTTGCGTCCCGTCATGTCCGCCAGCGAGGTGATGGATGCGGGTTTGGCTTCCCGGATGATGCGCAGCAAGGCGCGGTTCTCGTCGCTCAGGACCTCGGCCAGGGACCGCATGGAGGTGAACCAGATGCGCGGCTCGCCGGGGCGCGGCTTGTATTCGCCCCGCGCGATGGCCAGCATGCGCTCCCGGATGCGCGCCTGCGGCAGGATTCCGATGACGATGGCCTTCATGGTGCCTGGACTTCCTTCAAGACCCGGTCGACCTCGGTGAAGAAGTCGACCAACAACTGGTGCGCGTCCCGGAATGCATACGGGACACCCTTGTCGCTTGCGTGCCGGTGCCGGTGGTCGTAGGGCAGGCGGGTGCCCGCGAACTTGTGGCGGCCGGGCGGCTTGACCGCATGGGCGTTGTCGTAGCCCAGGATGCGTTTGCCGTAGGGTTCATGCAGCGTCAATGAATACCGGATGCCGTGCGGAATGTGCCGCCCGGGTTCCACCCGCCAGGCTTCGATGCGCACCCAGAAGCCCTGGCCCTGGTCGATGACCTGGTCGTGGAGATCGAGGAGGGTGGCCAGGCCAGCGTCTTCGCGCATGGCGGCCTAGATTATCAACGGTTGATAATAATTTGCCAGTCCCCCTGGCAAGGTTGTCGCTCAGGCGGCCGGCGCGTCCTGCCCCAGCAGCGCCAGCGCGAACTCGCGGGCGTTGAAGGTTTCCAGGTCCTCGAGCTTCTCGCCCACGCCGATGAAGTAGACCGGCACCGGGCCCGTGCCCGGCTGGGCCTTGGCGCGTTCCTGGCCCCACTGGGCGATGGCGGCCAGCACGCCGCCCTTGGCGGTGCCGTCCAGCTTGGTCACCACCAGGCCGGTCAGGCCCAGGGCGGCGTCGAAGGCCTTCACCTGGGCCAGCGCGTTCTGGCCGGTGTTGCCGTCGATCACCAACAAGACTTCATGCGGCGGGATCGAGGCCCCCACGCTCCCGGCTGGCGCCGTGTCGCTGCCCCCCGAGGGGGCTGTGCCGCCTTGGGACGGCCCGGCGGCGGCACGGGCATCGGCCTCGCCTGCTTTCGCGATCGTCCGTTTGATCTTCTTGAGCTCCTCCATCAGGTGGAGCTGCGTCGGCAGGCGGCCGGCGGTGTCGACCAGGACCACGTCCTTGCCGCGGGCGCGGCCGGCGCTGACCGCGTCGAAGCTCACCGCGGCCGGGTCGCCGCCGGCCTGGCTCACGATCTCGACGGTGTTGCGCTCGGCCCAGACCGCCAGCTGCTCGCGCGCGGCGGCGCGGAAGGTGTCGGCCGCGGCCAGCAGCACGCTGGCGCCGGCATCGGCCAGGTGCTTGGTGAGCTTGCCGATCGAGGTGGTCTTGCCCGCGCCGTTGACGCCCGCGACCATGATCACCGTGGGCTGCTGCTGGCCGATGACCAGGGACTTTTCCAGCGGCTGCAGCAGCTGCGTGAGCAGGTCGACCAGAATGTTGCGCACCTGCGCCGGGCTGCTGGCGCCGGTGCCCTGCACCTTGCGCCGCACCTCGGCCAGCAGCCACTCGGTGGCGGCCACGCCGGTGTCGGCCATGAGCAGGGCGGACTCGAGCTCCTCGTACAGGTCCTCGTCGATGCGCGCGCCGGTGAAGACCTGTCCGATGCTCGAGCCGGTCTTGCGCAGGCCGGCGCTCAGGCGGCTGAACCAGCCGGCCCGCGGGGCCTTCGCGGCGGTGGCAGACTCGGGGGCGGCTTCCGGCGTGGCGGCCGGCGCGGCCGGCGCAGGCGGTACGGGCAGGGCCTGGCCCAGGGCGGTGCCGATCAGGCCGCCGGCGGAACGCGCCGGGCTTGGAGCGGAGGCCGGGGAGGCCGCCTCGGAGACCCCGGCGGTGGCCGCCGCGGCGGTGCCTTCCGGGCCGGACGCTGGTGCCGACGGAGCCGCGGGCGCCGCAGTGGCAGCGGGTGCGGCCTTGGGCTCAGGGGCCTGGGGCGCCGGCGGGGCAGGTGGTTTTTTCCGGAAGAAGCTGAACATCGATGGGCTTTGCGAACTCGCACGATTCTATGAAACACCTCTTGAAGATGGCTGCGGCCCTGGCGCTCTCCCTGGCCCAGGCGGCTTTCGCGCCCGCCGGGGCACAGACCGCAGGTGCCGCATCGGCGCCCACGACCCCGGCCCAGCAGGCCCAGCCAGTCCAGCCGGCGGCCCGTGCCGCCACGACCGCCTCGCAGCCGGGGGCCGCACGTGCCAGCGCCACCCCCACCGTCCACCAGTACCGGCTGGACAACGGCCTCACCCTCTTCGTGCGGCCCGACCGGCGCGCGCCCACCGCGGTCCACATGCTGTGGGTGCGGGTCGGCTCGATGGACGAGGTCGACGGCACCAGCGGCGTGGCCCACGTGCTCGAGCACATGATGTTCAAGGGCACGCCCACCGTGGCCGCGGGCGAGTTCTCCCGCCGGGTCGCTGCCCTGGGCGGGCGCGAGAACGCCTTCACCTCGCGCGACTCCACCGGCTACTTCCAGCAGATTCCTTCGCACCGCCTCGAGGAGGTGATGCGCCTCGAGGCCGACCGCTTCGCCAACAGCCGCTGGCCCGACGAGGAGTTCCGCAAGGAGATCGAGGTGGTGAAGGAGGAGCGGCGCCTGCGGACCGAGGACTCGCCGCGCGCGCGCCTGTGGGAGGCGCTCAACGCCGCCACCTTCCAGGCCTCGCCCTACCGCCGCCCCATCGTCGGCTGGATGGCCGACCTCGACGCGATGACCCCCGACGACGCTCGCGCCTTCCACAAGCGCTGGTACGTCCCCGCGAACGCCGCGGTGGTGGTGGTGGGTGACGTCGACCCCGCGCAGGTGCTGGCCCTGGCCCGCGCCACCTACGGCCGTATCCCTGCCGCCGCGGTGCCGGCGCGCAAGCCCTCGGACGAGCCGCCGCAGGCGGGGCTGCGCCGCATCGAGGTGAAGGCACCCGCCGAACAGGCAGTGGTCGCCCTGTCCTTCCGGGTGCCGCGCCTGGCCTCGCTCGAGTCCACGCCGGACCACGACGACGCCCTGGCCCTGTCCATGCTGGCCGCCGTCCTCGACGGCTATGCCGGCGCGCGCCTGGACCGCGCGCTCACCCAGGGCCCCGACCGCGTGGCCGACAGCGCCAGCGCGGACAACGGCCTGTGGGGCCGCGGCCCGCAACTCTTCACCCTCACCGCGGTGCCGGCCGCGGGCAAGACGCCCGAACAGGTCGAGGCGGCCCTGCGCGCCGAGGTGGCTCGCGTCGCCCGCGAAGGTGTCGCGCCCGCTGAACTGGCGCGCATCAAGACCCAGTGGGTGGCCAGCCAGGTCTTCAAGCTCGACGCGGTCTTCAGCCAGGCCCGCGAGCTGGGCAGCTTCTGGGTCGCCGGCCTGCCGCTGGACTTCAGCGAGCGCCTGATCGAGCGCCTGCAGTCGGTCACTCCGGCCCAGGTGCAATCGGTGGCCGCGCGCTACTTCGGGGATGACCGTTTGACGGTCGGCATCCTGCGGCCCACGCCGCGCGACGCCCAGACTGCACGTGACCCGCAGGCGGCCCGCCCTGCCTCGCCCGCCGCCACCGGCCTGCGCCACTGAAGGAACGTCCCCATGTCCCGACTTCCCCTGTCCCTGTCGTCCTTCCTGCTCGCGGGCCTCCTGGCTGCCCCCCCGGCCTGGGCCACGCTCCCGATCCAGCACTGGGTGCAGCCCTCGGGCGCCCGCGTCTATCTGGTCGAGAGCCCCGCCATTCCCATGGTCGATGTACAGATCGACTTCGACGCCGGCCAGCGCCGCGACCCTGCTGCCCGCGCGGGCCTCGCCAGCGTGATGGCCTCCAACCTGGACAACGGCATCGCCCCGCGCGACCCGCGGCGCGGCGCGGCCGCGAACGCCGGATCGGCCGGTCCCTACGACGGCGCGATGGACGAGAACGCCATCGGCGAGGCCTGGGCCGACCTCGGCGCCGGCTTCGGCGTGGGCGCCAGCGAGGACCGTTTCTCCGCCACCCTGCGCTCACTCACCGACCCGGCGCTGCTGGCGCGCGCCGTCGCCCTGGCCTCGCGCCAGCTCGGCGAGCCGTCCTTCCCGGCCGGTCTGTGGGCCCGCGACCAGGCGCGCGGCATCGCCTCGCTGCGCGAGTCGCTCACCCGGCCGTCCACCGTCGCCTCGCGCGCCTGGTACCCGGCGGTCTTCGGTGACCACCCCTATGGCCGGATGGTGACCGAGGACTCGCTGCGGGCCATCACCGTCGCCGACATGCGCGAATTCCACGGCCGCCACCTGCAGGCCTGCCGCGCCAGGGTCACCCTGGTGGGCGCGGTCACCCGCGCGCAGGCCGACCGCATCGCCGCCGAGCTGCTCTCGCGCCTGCCGGCCTCCGAGGGCGGCCGCTGCGAGCCGCTGCCGCCGCTGCCCGAGGTCCGGCCCCTGGCCGCGCCGGCGCAGATCGACATTCCCTTCGCCTCGGCCCAGGCCCATGTGCTGGTGGGCCAGCCCGGCATCCGCCGCAGCGACCCGGACTACTTCCCCATCCTCCTGGGCAACTACACCCTGGGCGGCGGCGGCTTCGTCTCCCGCCTGACCCACGAGGTGCGGGAGAAGCGGGGCCTGTCCTACAGCGTCTACAGCAGCTTCTCGGCGGCGCTGCAGCCGGGGGCCTTCTGGGTCGGCCTTCAGACCCGCCCCGACCAGGCGCAGCAGGCGCTGCAGGTGGTGCGGGCCGAGCTTGCGCGCTTCGTGGCCGAGGGGCCGACCGAGGCCGAGCTCGAGGCCGCCAAGGGCAACCTGGTCGGCGGCTTCGCCCTGCGCATCGACTCCAACGCCAAGCTGCGTGACAACGTGGCGGCGATCGCCTGGAACGAACTGCCCCTGGACTACCTCGACACCTGGACCGCCCGCGTGCAGGCCGTGACCCGCGAGCAGGTGCGCGCCGCCTTCGCCCGCGCGCTGCAGCCTGGCCGCATGGCCACCGTCACGGTGGGTGCGAGCCGTTAAGCTCGGCCCATGGCCCGCTCCTCCACGCCACGCCCTTCCGCGTCCCGCCCGGCGCCCTCCGCGCCGCGCCGCGCCGCGCACGAGGTCCGCATCATCGGCGGGCAGTGGAAGCGCACCCGCCTGCCGGTGGCCGACCGCCCCGGCCTGCGGCCCACGCCCGACCGGGTGCGCGAGACCCTGTTCAACTGGCTGGGGCAGGACCTCTCCGGCTGGCAGGTACTCGACGCCTTCGCCGGCTCCGGCGCGCTGGGCCTGGAGGCCGCCTCGCGCGGCGCGGCCCGCGTCACCCTGGTCGAACAGGACGCCGCGCAGGCGCGCGACCTGCAGGCGGTGGTGCAGCGCCTCGAGGGCGCGGCCGCGGCGGTGCAGGTGGCCCGTGCCAGCGGCATCGACGTGCTGCGGCGGCAGGCGCCGGCCAGCCTGGACCTGGTCCTGCTGGACCCGCCCTTCGACGCCGGCCTGCACGCCCCGGCCCTCGCCGCGGCCCTGCCAGTCCTCAAGCCCGGCGGGTGGCTGTACCTGGAGGCGGCCCAGGCCTGGGGGGAGGGGGCAGCGGACGATGCCCAGGTTCCGCCGGGCCTCGTCCTGCGCCGGCACCTCAAGGCCGGCGCGGTGCACGCCCACCTGTTCGAGCGGGTGGACCTGGCGTAGCCGGTCCGCGGCAGGCCCCATAATCCGGCGCAAAAGAAGTCCTGGCCCTGCCGGGGCGCGTGCGAACAGCCCCAGCATCAGGAGACCGCCGTGGCCCAATCCGTGATCGCCGTCTATCCCGGCACCTTCGACCCCATCACCCTGGGCCACGAGGACGTGGTGCGCCGCGCCACCCAGCTCTTTGACACGGTCATCGTGGCGGTGGCCGCCGGCCACCACAAGAAGGCCCTGTTCAGCCTCGAGGAGCGCATGGACATGGTGCGCGAGGCGGTCAAGCCCTACCCGAAGGTGCAGGTCGAGAGCTTCTCCGGCCTGATGCGCGACTTCGTGGTCGCCCGCGGCGCTAAGGCCATGGTGCGCGGCCTGCGCGCCGTCACCGACTTCGACTACGAATTCCAGCTCGCGGGCATGAACCGCAGCCTCATGCCCCAGGTGGAGACCGTCTTCCTCACCCCGGGCGACAAGTACCAGTTCATCAGCTCCACCTTCGTGCGCGAGATCGCCTCGCTCGGCGGCGAGGTCGACAAGTTCGTCTCGCCGGGGGTGCAGGAAAAGCTGCTGGCCAAGGTGAGGGCCAACCGGGGCAGCTGATTCCTCTCCAACCCCCCCAAGCAAAACGGGCCTCGCGGCCCGTTTTCTTTTTGCTTGGCGTGATCAGTTCGCCGGCGGCTGCGGCCAGGCCCGCTGCGGCCCGCGGATCTTCTCGAAGGCCGAGGACACCTGCAGCACCCCCAGGTCGTCGAAGCGCTGGCCGACGATCTGCAGGCCGATCGGGTGGCCGGCTTCGTTGTAGCCGCAGTTGATCGAGGCCGCCGGCTGCTCGGACATGTTGAAGGCCACGGTGAAGCCGATGTGCGCCATCGCCCGCATCGGGTCGTTGGTGGGCATGGCCCACTCGGCCGGGTAGGTGGTGACCGGCGACACCGGTGAGAGCACGTAGTCGTAGGGTTGGCAGGCCTGGACCGCGGCCACGCGGGTCAGGTGGAACTGGTGGAAGGCCCGGAACACCGAGGGCCCGTCCATGCCCTCTGCGCTGTCGGCCCAGGCGCGGATGAAGGGCAGGATGCTGTCCTTCTGCGCCGGCGTGAGCGCCTGCAGGTCCACATGCGAGCGCATGCGCCAGGCGTGGTCCATGCCGTCCAGCAGGGCCGGGGTCATGAAGGGCTTCATCGGCTCCACCCGCGCGCCGGCCTGCTCGAACAGGCGGGCCGCGGCCTGCACCGCGGCCGCCACCTCGGGCGCCACTGGCATGCCGCAGCCGGCTTCCATCAGAAGGCCGATGCGCAGGCCCTTGAGGCGCTCAGGGCCGGCCTCGGCCTGCTGCCAGGCGATGTCCTGCGCCGGCAGGCTCATCGCGTCGCGCCAGTCGGGGCGCGAGAGCACCTGCATGAACAGGGCCGCGTCGGCGACGGTGCGGGTCATGGGTCCGGCGACACGGCCGATGTAGGGCGGGTCGATGGGGATGCGGCCCAGGCTGGGTTTGAGGCTGTAGACGCCGCACCAGCTCGCCGGCAGGCGCAGCGACCCGCCGATGTCGGTGCCCACGTGCAGCGGGCCGTAGCCGGCCGCCGCCGCCGCGCCGCCGCCGGCGCTGGAGCCGCCCGGGTTCATGCGCAGGTCCCAGGGGTTGCGCGTGAGCGGGTGGAAGCTCGAGAGGCCCGAGGACAGCATGCCGTAGTCCGGCATGGTGGTCTTGGCCAGGAGCACGCCGCCGCTTTCGCGCACCCGGGCGGCGGCCGGCGCGTCGGCCGGCTGCGGGGTGAGCGGCACCGCGCGGGTGCCCAGGGGCATGGGGTCGCCCTCGGTGGCGATGTTTTCCTTGAGCGTGAGCGGCACCCCGTCGATCGGGCCCAGGGGCCGGCCGGCGCGCCAGCGCGCCTCGCTCTCGCGGGCCTGCGCCAACGCCGACTCGGCCCAGGGCCGGGTCGGGGGGCGATACAGCGCCTGGATGTGCGGCTCCCAGCGCCCGATGTGCGCCAGGACCGACTCCGTCACGTCCACCGGCGAGAGCGTGCCCGCGCGGTAGCCGGCCACCATCTCGGTGGCCGACAGGTCATGCAATGCCGTCACGCGGGTACTGCTCCGGGGAGGCTGCCGCTCAGGCCCAGCCCATGGTGGACAGGTCGTTCACGAAGACCGGCATGTCCTTCCACAGGCCGCGCACGCCCTTGTTGGCCACCGACACCCATTGCGGCTGGTACAGGAAGCCGTGCACGCAGTCGTCGGCCAGCAGCTTCTGGATGTCGGCCAGCAGCTTGTTGCGGTCCTGGGCGCGGGGCGTGTTCTTGTACTTGGTGTACAGGTCGTTGAACTTGGGCGACTGGTAGTTCCAGTAGTAGTCGGGCTTGGCGAAGTTGCCCAGGTCGAAGGGCTCGACGTGAGAAATGATGGTCAGGTCGTAGTTCTTGTTGCCGTACACGCCCGACAGCCACTGCGCCCACTCGACGTTCTGCAGCTTGGCAGTGATGCCCACCTTGGCCAGCATGGCCGCGATGACCTCGCCACCCTGGCGCGCGTAAGGCGGCGGGGGCAGGGTGATGGTCAGCTCGAGGTTGGTGACACCGGCTTCCTTCAGCAGGGCCTTGGCCTTCTCGGGGTTGTAGGCGTTAACACCGGTGGTGTCGACGTAGCCGGGCGCGCTGGGCACGTAGTGGCTGCCGATCGGCGCGCCGTAGCCGTCGCCCGCGCCCTGGATCACGGCCTTGCGGTCGATGGCGGCGGCAATCGCGCGGCGCACGCGCACGTCGTCCAGCGGCTTCTTCTTGTTGTTCATCGCCAGGATGGTCTTGGCGCGCGAGCCCGAGACCTGAACCTGGAAGCGCGGGTTGTCCTTGAACTGGGCCACGCTGCGCGGGGTCACGCGCGGGAAGGCGTCGATGTCGCCGGCCAGCAGGGCCGCCACCTGGGCGGCCGGGTCGGCGATGAAGCGGAAGGTGGCCTTGTTCAGCTTGATGGCTGCGGCGTTGCGGTAACCGGCCCATTTCTTGAGGGTGACCGAGGAGCCCTTGACCCAGGCGTCCAGCACATAGGGACCGGTGCCCACCGGCTTGGTGGCGTTGGTGTCGGCGCTCTTGGGCTCGACCATGATGGCGGTGGCCTGGCCCATGAGGAACAGGAAGTCGGGGTCCAGCTCCTTGTTCACGATGACCAGCGTGTGTTCATCGACCGCCTGGATGGTCTCCATCGTGGCGAAGGTGCGCTTATCCTTGTTGGTGGACTTCTCCGCGCCGGCGCGGGTGAAGGAGAACTTGGCGGTCTGGGCGTTGAAGGCCTCGCCGTTCTGGAACTTCACGCCCTTGCGCAGGCGGAAGGTGTAGGTGCGCAGGTCGGGCGAGACCTCCCAGCTTTCGGCCAGCAGGGGCGAGATGCTGCCATCGGGGTTGATCTTGGTGAGCGTCTCGAAGATGTTGTACTGGGTGATCTCGGCGATCGCGGAGGCGGCGCCTGCGGTCGGGTCCAGTCCCGGCGGCTCCAGGGACATGCCCAGGGTCATGCTGTCCTTGCGGCTCTGGGCCAGGGCGCCGGCAGGCAGGGTGGCCAGGGCCGCAAGACCGGCCAGGCTGGCCGAGTGGGTGAGCAGGCTGCGTCGCTTCATGGAATCACTCTCCTCTGGGTGAATGGGTCGCTGAATGGGGAAGGCTGACCAAGTTGACTATAGCGCCGCGGACCGGGCCTGCCCGAAATCCGCGGCCGGGGGCTCGGCGCGGGGCACGGCCTCGAGCAGTTGTCGGGTGTAGGGGTGGGCGGGGGCGGCGAACAGGGTCTCGGGCGGGCCCTGCTCCACCACCTGCCCCTGGTACAGGACCACCACTTCGTCGCAAAGGTGGTGGACCACCGCCAGGTCGTGGCTGATCAGCAGGTAGGTCACGCCGAATTCGGCTTGCAGGTCCTGCAGCAGATTGAGCACCTGGGCCTGCACCGAGACGTCGAGCGCGCTCACCGGCTCGTCGGCCACGATCAGGCGCGGACGGGTCACCAGGGCACGGGCGATGGCGATGCGCTGGCGCTGGCCGCCGGAGAATTCATGCGGGTACTTGTCCAGGTCGCCGGCGCGCAGGCCCACCGAGTCGACCACTTCGGCGGCGCGGCGTCGCAACGTGCTGGCATCCCGCTCGCCCTGGGCCGCCAGCGGCTCGGTGACGATGCGTTCAACCGTCTGCCGCGGGTCGAGCGAGCCGTAGGGGTCCTGGAACACCATCTGGAAGTCGCGGCGCGCGCGGCGCAGTTCCTCGCGGGGCAGGGCGTGCAGGTCGCGGCCGTCCAGCAGCACCCGGCCGGCGGTGGGCTTGTCCAGCGCCATCACCAGGCGGGCCAGGGTGGACTTGCCCGAGCCGGACTCGCCCACGATGCCCAGGCTGCGCCCGGCCTGGAGCGAGAAGCTCACCCCGCGCAGGGCCTGCACCACCGGCGGCGGCTGCAGCAGCCGCTCGCGCGGGAGCGGGTAGTGGCGCACCATGTGCTCGACCTGGAGCAGGGGGGCGCCGGACGCCGGGGCCGTGGCTCGGCCGGCGGCTTGGAAAGGGTTCGGCCCGGCGCTCATTCGGCGGCTCTCCGGTTTGCATCGGGCGGGTCGGCCCGGTGCTTGGTCCCGGCCTCCGGCACCACGTCCAGCCGCAGGCAGCGCGCCTGGTGGCCGGGGCCCACGTCCACCGCCGGCGGCGGGGTGTCGCGACAACGGTCTTCGGTCCAGGCGCAGCGGCCGGCGAAGGTGCAGCCAGAGGGCAGGGCGGCCAGTTCCGGCACGGTCCCCGCGATGGTCTGCAGCCGCGCGCCCTTGGCAGCGAGCAGGCCGGGCCGGGCCGCGAACAGGCCCTGGGTGTAGGGGTGGCGCCGGTGCGCGAACACTTCGCGGGTGGGCCCGCTCTCGGCCTGCGTGCCGCCGTACATCACCAGCATGCGCGCCACGTTCTGGGCGATCACGCCCAGGTCGTGCGAGATCAGGACCATCGCCATGCCGCGTTCGGTCACCAGCTCGCGCACCAGGTCGAGGATCTGCTTTTGCACCGTCACGTCCAGCGCCGTCGTGGGCTCGTCGGCAATCAGCAGGTCGGGGCCGCAGGCCAGGGCCATCGCAATGGTGACGCGCTGGCGCTGCCCACCGGAGAACTGGTGCGGATACGCGTCGGCGCGGCGGGCGGCGTCGGGGATGCCGACGCGATCGAGCAGGGCGATGGCCTCGGCCCGGGCCTGCGCGGCGCTGAGCCCCTTGTGCAGGCGCAGCGGCTCGGCCACCTGGCGGGCCACGGTGTGCACCGGGTTGAGCGCGGTCATCGGCTCCTGGAAGACCATGGCAATGCGGTCGCCGCGCAGGGCGGCCATCTGCCGCTCGGGCAGGCCGACCAGCTCGCGCCCCTGCAGTCGGATGCTGCCGGTGACCTCGGCGCCCTCGGGCAGCAGGCCCATGAGCGCCAGGGCGGTGAGCGACTTGCCGCAGCCGGACTCGCCCACCAGGCCCAGGGTGTCGCCGCGGGCCAGGGTGAAAGAGAGGTCGCGCACCGCCACCGCCGGCCCGCGCGCGGTGGGCAGCACGATGCGCAGCCTGTTCACTTCGAGCAGCGGTCCGGACTCGGCACTTCCGATGGTCGCGGTTGCGGTGGCGTGGCTCATGTCGGGTGCGGATTCAGCGGCGCCGGGCCAGCTTGGGGTCGAACAGGTCACGCAGGCCGTCACCCAGGAGGTTGAGGCCCAGCACCGCCAGGGCGATGGCCACGCCGGGATAGACCGCCAGCATCGGCGCCTGGAACATCAGGGTCTGCGCCTCGGCCAGCATGCGGCCCCAGGAGGGCTGGGGCGGCTGGGTGCCCAGGCCCAGGTAGGAGAGGGCGGCCTCGGCCAGGATGGCGATGGCGAAGCGGATGGTGGCCTGCACGATCAGCGCCGAGGCGATGTTGGGCAGCACATGCTCGATCGTGATGCGCCAGGCGCCCTTGCCGGCGGCGCGTGCGGCCAGCACGTACTCGCGGCCCCAGACCGCGTTGGCGCTGGCGCGGGTGATGCGCGCGAAGGTGGGGATGTTGTACAGGCCGATGGCGACGATGGCGATCACCATGCCCGGGCCGAAGACCGCGGTGAGCATGATGGCCGAGAGGATGGCCGGGAAGGCGAAGCCGAAGTCGGCCAGGCGCATGATGATTTCCTCGGTCCAGCCGCGGCGGGCCGAGGCCAGCAGGCCCAGCGCGGTGCCGACCACCAGGCCGATACCCACCGCGACAACGCCGACCACGATGGAGGCGCGCGCCCCCACCAGCAGCAGCGAGGCGATGTCGCGGCCATAGGGGTCGGTGCCGAGCCAGTAGCCACCGCCGGGCGCCTGGAGTTTCAGCGCCATGTCGATCTCGTAGGGCGAGTGCGGCGTCCACACCAGGGAGAGCAGGGCGGCCAGCGCCAGCGCGAGGCTGAGGACCGCGCCGATCACGAAACTGGGGTGGCGCCGTGCGCGCTGAATGAAGGTCATATGTCGCTTGCCTTCACCCGCGGGTCGATCGCGGCGTAGAGCAGGTCGACCAGGAAGTTGACGATGACCACCATCGCCGCCAGCAGCATCACGCAGTTGCGCACCACGATCAGGTCGCGGTTGGCGATCGACTGGAAGATCAGGCGGCCGAGCCCGGGCAGGTAGAACACGCTCTCGACCACGATGGTGCCCGCCAGCAGCTCGGCGAACTGCAGGCCCATCACGGTGATCACCGGCACCATGGCGTTGCGCAGCACATGGCCCCAGAGCACACGCCGCTGCGAGGCGCCCTTGGCGCGGGCGGTGCGCACGAAGTCCTCGCGCAGCACCTCGAGCACCGCCGAGCGGGTGATGCGCGCCAGGATGGCCGCCTGCACCACCGCCAGCGACAGCGCCGGCAGCATCAGCGCGCGCAGGGCGTCGAGCCAGCCGTCCTCCCAGCCGGGGAAGCCACCGGCCGAGAACCATTTGAGCTGCACCGAGAACAGCAGGATCAGGAGGATGGCGAACCAGAAGTTGGGGATGGCGATGCCGACCTGGCTCAGGCCCATGAGGCCGACGTCGCCCAGCTTGTTGTGGCGGGCGGCGGCATAGACCCCGGCCGACAGCGCCAGCACGATGGTGAAGCTCATGGCCAGAATGGCCAGCGGCACGGTCAGCGCCAGCCGTTCGAGCACCAGCTCGGACACCGGCGAGCTGTAGGCGTAGGACAGGCCCAGGTTGCCGGTCAGGAGGCCGCCGATCCAGTCGAAGTAGCGGACGAGGGCGGGCTGGTCCAGCCCCAGCTTGGTGGCCAGGGCGGTCACCGCCTCGGGCGAGGCGTCGGGCCCCATGAGGATTTGTGCGGCGTTGCCGGGCAACACCTCCAGCACCATGAAGACCACCACCGAAGTGCCCGCCAAGGTGGCGAGCAGGGTGATGAGACGCTTGACGAGAAACAGGCCCATGTCCCGACGGATAATGCCAGATCATCAGGAGACGCCTTCCGGGCGCTTTCCCGGATGCCCCCGACCCTCAGCCCTCGATCCCCGGAGCCGCCCCATGTCCCTCATGATCACCGACGAGTGCATCAACTGCGACGTGTGCGAGCCCGAGTGCCCGAACGAGGCGATCTTCCTCGGCCCCGAGATCTACCAGATCGACCCGGACAAGT
>JACCDY011372591.1_pt1 | contig 29011 bp, 29 predicted proteins | sample 7446391 | NCBI WGS metagenome assembly JACCDY01 (sample SAMN15323451, study PRJNA562643) | freshwater metagenome | isolation source: river surface water | place: USA:Blue River Watershed | collected 2017-08-18 | reverse complement strand
CGGTTGAGCTGATCTACCTTGGCCGCCACCACATCGAGCGCCACCACCTCATGGTGTTGGGCCAACAAGATGCCGTTAGACAACCCCACATAGCCCGTACCTGCAATTGCGATTTTCATCAAATATTCCCCGCATATTGCTTACCCACCCATTGGCGGTAAGCACCACTGGTCACGCCCTCGACCCATGCCTGGTTAGCCAAATACCACTGCACGGTTTTGCGGATACCCGTCTCAAAGGTTTCTTGTGGTTTCCAGCCTAGCTCGCGCTCGATCTTGCGGGCATCAATGGCGTAGCGGCGGTCGTGGCCAGGGCGGTCTTTAACGTAGGTTATTTGCTCGGCATAGCGTTTGCCGTCTGCACGGGGCTTCAGCTCGTCCAGTACGGCGCACAACGTGTTAACCACTTCAAGGTTTGGCTTCTCGTTCCAGCCGCCAATGTTGTAGGTCTCACCCACTTTGCCAGCTTCTAGTACACGAGCGATTGCGCGGCAGTGATCTTCTACATAGAGCCAATCACGCACTTGCTGGCCATCGCCATAAATGGGCAATGGCTTGCCAGACAAAGCATTGAGTAACACCAAGGGAATCAGCTTTTCTGGAAAGTGATATGGCCCATAGTTGTTGCTGCAATTGGTCGTTAGCACAGGCATGCCATAGGTGTGATGCCATGCACGCACCAAATGGTCGCTGGCAGCCTTGCTGGCTGAGTAGGGACTGTTGGGTTCGTAGTTTTTAGTTTCCGCAAATGGCGGGTCGGTTGGCGACAAAGTGCCATACACCTCGTCGGTCGATACATGCAGAAAGCGGAACGCCTCTTTCTCGGCCGCAGGCAAGTCTTGCCAATACGCGCGCACGCTTTCGAGCAAGTTGAACGTGCCCACCACATTTGTTTGCACAAAGTCACCAGGGCCATGAATAGATCGGTCTACGTGGCTCTCAGCTGCAAAGTTGATCACCGCACGGGGCTTGTAGTCAGCCAAAAGCTTGGCCACCAAGGCACGGTCGCCAATATCACCTTGCACAAACACATGGCGTTTGTCACCTTTGAGCGCTTCCAAGTTGGCCAAATTTCCGGCATAGGTCAGTTTGTCTAAATTCACCACGGTTTCGTCTGACGACGACAACCATGTGTGGACAAAATTGCTGCCAATGAATCCGGCGCAGCCGGTTAAAAGAATTGTCATGCCTGAGACTCCAACCCACTCTCAGCGCGATTGAAATGCGCTGCCAATATCTCAAAAGTAATCACTACCGCCATACCAAAAAATATTATTTTTGCATAATGAAACAGCCTGACAAAATAAATAGGCGAAAAATAATGAGTTACTGCCATCAACCATAAAAAATAAGCATAGCAATAAAGAAACACCTTAGCTCGAACTTGTTTTAAAAAAGGAATCGCCGCAAAAAACCCAAAACCCAGCACCACCATCTTCCATAAAGGCAGCGCATCTTCTTGTTGAGAGATATACTTTATTTTATAAAGTATATTGTACAAAATTCGAGGCTCAATGTTTATCGCCAAACCCCAATCAACAAACTCACGGAAGAATTCTAGCTTTATTAGAAACAAAAAACCAGTTAGCAAACCCACCACACCAATAAGCCTCTTTAACTCAACCCCAAACTTTCGAATATACACAAGAATAGGCAGCATGATTAATGCAGATATATGAGACATTACCGCGAAAGCAAACCAAAGCCAAACCATCCGGCCTTTTGCCTGCAACTCCAAAATTGCCAGCAATAAAAAAATAGCAGCCAAGTATTGGCGAGTAAGGTGTGAGGCCATTTCCGGCTTTAAAAAAACGAAACCGAAAATCAGCAATGCCACTCCAGCATAAAACTTATCTACGCCTGCAATGTTTGCGCATCTAACCAAGAAGCTAAAAATGAAACAGTAGATAATGAAAGAAAAGAAAAATGCCGCATCCGCGTAAGGCAGTTGATAATGACTCATTAACATTGCAGGCAAGCACCAGCCTAGCTCCATGCCTTCGCAAGTCTCAAACTTCAAAAGCACCATCCCTTTATAAACTGCCTCATAAATTCGATAATCAGATTGCAAGTTATTTTCTACCGACAGAATGGATACCCAAGCTATATAAGCAAAACATGCCGCCCAATAAGCAAGACCGATTAATCTATTGGATTGATACGTCAAGTTGAACATTTAAAATATTTCCATTAGCTTCAATGGGTACTTAGACAAAATTTTGAACATATTTGTTTTTATACCGTTCTCACGACAAGCGCGTAGCACTTCTTTGTTCAGGCGTACCTTGGCTCTCCATCCATCCGTGCTGACGCCGCCAGTTTGCATACGCACAAACACTTCGGGCACATGTGCGTAACGCAAGTTATGGCCATAAAAAGCGCGAATGACAAACTCATAATCGCCAGCGATTTTGTATGTTGTATTGAACTGCCCCACACGCTCAATGACTGCGCGCTTCAAAAACAACGCAGGGTGTGCCGGCATCCAACCCCATGCCAAACGCTCTGGCGTAAAACGGTCTGAACGGTATCGCCGGACCTCTCGGCTTGGGTTTAATGCATGAAAAAACGCCACATCCCCCATCAGTGCATCTAGCTGCTCTGCATGCATTTGGTTGGCGACCAAAGACAACACCTTGTCTGAGGCATATTCGTCATCCGCATTTAAAAAACACACCACATCGCCCGTGGCACGCGCTAGCCCCTTGTTCATGGCGTCATAGATACCGTTATCTTGCTCACTCACAACATATGCCAAATGTTTTTTATAGCACTTTAAGATATCTAAAGTATCGTCAGTTGAGGCGCCATCAATCACAATGTGCTCAACGTTAGGCCAATCTTGCATCGCGACAGACTTCAACGCCCGCTCTAAGGTGTTGGCACTGTTGTAACAAACGGTAATCACTGTTACCAGAGGGGCTATCGCCATATCTTTGATCCAATAAACACGTTGTGTTGTTGTATTAAATGGCGTTTAAACACATTTGCGGCATCAAACTTACCCTTGAACTCTGAACACTCTCAATCATTGAAACTATACAGTCGACCGAACTTTCCACCACGAGCTTTCATTAAAACGATAGAAAATTTTGGCATGGTTCATCTGTGCATCGGTCCGACCCCCTTTAGGCCTGCGCATGCCTGAGCACATCTAACATTTGACTTGCGACGCTATCCCAATCCTTCGGCAAGCCGCTGAGCTGCCCACTCCAGTCAGGCTTCCAGTCGCTCTGCAGTCTTGCTTTAAGCTCAATGCACGCCAGACGCAATGACTGAATGTCATTTGCTTCGAAGTAGATTGCCTGGTCGCCGCAGAGTACACGGGCATACGCTAAGTTCGGACAAATGATGGGCAAGCCGATGAACATTGCCTCAACCAAGGGGAAGCCGAAGCTTTCGGTGTGTGAAAGAAATAGCAATGCGTCTGTTTCAGCGTAAGCCTTGCGCATCTGTTCCGATGATAGAAAACCGGTGCACTTTACCCACTCGATTTTTGGCGCGGGATTCGCAAACGATTCAAGTGTGAGTTGCAACGATTCAATGGGCCACTCCACCAAATCAGAAGCACGTGCGAGCAATTGATGATTTTTGTGCGGATAGGCAGCAGCTGGATAAAACAGCCTTAAGCCGGTGTCACGAGAAATTGACCGACCACTGCGTTGAACTCTGTTTTTGAGCAACCAGCTAGGCACGGGTTGCGCCACGATATGCACCCGACCTTGAAGCTCCGGGTAAGCTGCCAACAAGGCACTACGCATGAACTCAGTCTGCACAATAAATGCGGCAACATACTTCTGGTTTAGAGCAAAGATCTGGCGAGCGATCCAGAACTTAATATTGCTTGAAAGCGAATTTGATGTCGATGCGTGGACCAGATGCGTGGTTTGAACGAACACGACCTGTTGCGTCTCACAGCGCACTGGCAGGTCGCCCAGCACCAGCAATGGCGCCTTGCCTTTGAATCGATTCCCAAAGATCGTGCACTCCAGAATCCGTGAGATCGCATTCGGCAAGCACCGGCGATATGTGATGCATCGAGTGTTTCGGTTAGCGGGCAGATATCCTTTTAACGGCCCCTTGTCTGGCAGGTACAGAACGTCTACGCAAGCACCTTGATTGGTCTCTAGCGCCGGCAGCAGCGACAACAGCAGCTGACTCGCACCCGCCCCAACCACATTGGTGAGATGCACTCGAACCAATGTACGCGCCAACTGACTTTTATCATTCATTTGGCGAACGTATACCAGGGTGATAGCACATACGCCTTTTCTGTTGCAGGCGCAGCAATGACCTTGTACATATAAGCGGCTGCAACTTCTGGCTGTATAGCGGCGGCGGCGGCAACTGTTGCACGGCGCATTTCATGAAGTGCGGCCTTGTCGTCTTGAATCTCGGCCAGAACCTGTGCAAGAGCCTGACTCTTTCCACTTTGAAAAAACCTGCCCACGCCATATTTGCTTATGAGTACGTTGGCTCCAACCTGATCACTGCATACGACGGGAACGCCAGCGCAAAGTGCCTCGTTGATGACTACTCCCCAACCGTCGTAGTGACTGGGCACCACCAGCAGATCATAGTCAGCGAGCCACTCCTGCGACTGACCAAATGGAATCAGATCGCGATAGCTAATGCAAGGATCCTCGACGGCAAAGGCGCTAAAGTCGCCAGGCCCAAAAATATGCAGCGTGATCTTGCGGCCACCTTGCAGCAGCTGCCTAACCGCTTTAATCAGGATATCCAAACCTTTACGCTCAATCAGTGCGCCTACAAAAACAATGCGCAGCTCGTCGGTGCTTTGCGGAGCAACAGGCAATTTCGCTTGTGGAACAAAGTACCCAAACGGAAAGATTTTGACGCTGGGAATGCCAGCCTTACGATATTGCGTCATTGCCAGCTGTGAGATGGCAAAAACACCTGCAACATTGCGCAATAGGATATGTGCATACAACCAATACAGCAAAGGGCGCAGGCAAGTTTTGAGTTTTGACTTGAGTTGTTGCTGATCACCAAAATAGCCAAAAGCTTTTGGTGAATAGGGCTCGGAAATCAGGTAGAACTCTATGCGCAGCAAGGTGGCGATGAGCAAGCACAGCATCAGGACCGGGCTTTCAAAGGCGCTGCCAAAAAAGTGCACATCCTTTCGATGCTCTAGGAGCCGTCGATAGCAATAGCGGAAGGAACCACTGACCGGGATCAAAAGGCGATCAATCGAAGTGACTTGCGTATCCCGCCAACCTTGCGCGCGCCGGGTCTCGTCTTCCATGCGTAGTACATAGGCCATCATAGGCACTGCCGCTTGCTTCGCCAGTGCCTGATAGGTATATGCCTGATGATCAGTCAACACCGGATGCCAAGCAATGAATTGACGAGGTGTGCTCATCAAATTCCCTGAATGAAGGTAGCCATGCTTTTGCCCACCTGTGCTGGGTCACATTGCTGAAGAACAGTCTGTCTTGCCTGCCGAGCGAGCTGCTGTGCGTGGGTAGGATCTGCTGCGATTGTGCGCAACAGATGTGCAAGTTGGGCGGGCTCGTTACGATCTAGGTAGACAGCCCCCTCGCCCAGCACTTTGCGGACATCACTGATATCTGTCGTCAGGACCAGCAAGCCGGCATCTGCAAACTCAATCACTTTTGAAGGAAAAGTGGTATTGGCCAACGCCTCGCCAACAGGCTTCAGCGCCAAGCCAATATCGCTGCGATCGAGAATCTGCTGATATTCAACATTTGACACTCGGCCATGCACTTTCACTGTTACGGACCCGCTTTGTTTTGCGAGCCTTTCGAAGTCCGACAAGCTGGCACCTTTACCTGTGATCTCGAAACATAGCGGCCTTGCTAAACCACCATCTTGGCGTAGCAGTTGGATGGCTTCGAACAGTATGTGTGCACCGGTGTCCACGTCCAGAGTACCGGACATTAAGACGGTGATTGCATTCTGTTGCCAGCGCGTCGATCCACCTAGCATCGAGGTCGTGCCGTAATAGCAGATGGTAGGACGTATGCGAGTTGCTTCGTTGAGCGCGCTGCAGGCGAGCAAGGCACCATTCCGACAAAGGAAGTCGAATACGGCATTCAATGATGCTCGAACCCGACTGCGCAAAGAGTGATAGCGCGCCGTTTGGCTAATAACTTCGCCATCTTCCAAATCCAACAGGCAACGAAATCCAGCCAATCTAGCGACCACCAACGTCGGCAAGTATGCGGTCATGCGGTTATAAAAAACCACGGAACGACTTGGTGCACGCGACTGACGCAGCAGCGAGGGAATCAATCCAAACAATGAAATCGCTTGCGAAAGAACCGGCATCTGCGAAAACGGCGCATAGATCACCGGAACGCCGTTAATGCGCTTGACCGTTCGCTTGAAGTAGGCCGAACCACTAGGCCGGCCTCTCCCCAGGCTCAGCACATAAGCCCTCACTCCCGCCTTGCGTAAAGCCTGGCACAGCATGAACACTTTTTTCGATGCTGCAGGACTATCGGTGACAATATTGCGTTGCAGACGGGTGGCATCGTCCAGCGCATTGCACACAATGGCGATGGTGGGTGCACGCATCAGTCGAGAACCTGTTTCACCTTGGCTGGAACTCCGGCCACCAGAGTGTTAGCGGGCATGCTGGTGGTGACTACGGCGCCTGCAGCGACGATGCATCCGTCGCCAATCGTGACGCCCCCTAGTATCAAACATCGTGCCCCTATCCAGCAGCCATCGCCAATCATGATGGGCTTGGCAGTCCCTGCGCCGGCGCGGCGCGAGGAAGTTCCGACGTGGTGACCGCCGGGAATGAGTTCGACACCAGGGCCAATGTCACAACGTGCACCGATCCTGATGGCGACATCGGTATGAGTGTAGATATTGGTTGCTGGGCTCAGCCAAGTCTCATCCCCGACAACCAGTTGGCCACGACCGTAAATCCAGGCCCTGCCGCAATATTGAACGTTGTCACCTAGCGCTACTCCAGCTAGCGACAGAAGCGCTCTTCTTAGACCGAAAAGTCTTGACGGGGGCAGAACAAATAAAAAGAGGTTGATCAGATGTCGAAGCATGGCCCGAATTTATGCATTTGAGAGTATCAAAGCTTGGCGGTACGTTTAATGCCAAAGCGCCAAGTCTGTTGATAGATACCGCTTAACAGCGACCTGACCCTACTCTTGAGTGAGTACTTTGCCTGGGCGGCTACAGTACCTCCAGCGCCGATGATAAGTCCTATGGCTTGCTGCAGATCCACAACATACGGAGCGTACACATGTTGCCTAGTCACTTGTGGCAAAGGGTAGGAGCCAAAATCGACAGCATAGGAAAAATCGGAATTCTGCAGAATCTTCAATCCATGAAAGTGCCAAACCACACTTTGACCGTATGGAAAGCGGGTGGCATTCCAAGGGGCTAGGGCCAGTTCCTGATTAGCCAGTACATGCACCTTTTCACCAAAACGCTCTGGCCAATCATCTAGATATTTTTGATCGCCAAACTTGCCATCCTCAAAGCGATCAAAGCACCATTCCAGACATCTCTCCTCCCACCACTTACGAACTGTCTCTCCGCCAACGCGGGTAAAGGTCATGAATTGAACGCAAAAGCGTCCCGAGGTGGCGGACTGATCGTACTCAGGTGAATACGCATGATCAGTAATCAACACGTCCTTGCCCGCGATTTCTAACTCTCTGAAAATTGGCGCTGGATTATTTCTAAACCAGAGATCGGCATCGATATAGGTAACGCGCATTACTTCTGGCGCAGCCTGAAAAACAAAATAAGGCGTGAAAGGTGTAAGCGTCCAGCAATATTCCCCTTTACTGCGTGCCGGCTTTACTCGCTTCAGATCGGCTGTTTCAAGCTGGCTGAGTTGTAGCAGTCTTACATTTGGCAAGGCCAATTTGGTCAGCGAGTCATGTACACGATCATCAACGCACAAAATCCAGAGTGTGTAGTTCTGGAGATGGCGTTGCATTGACAGATGCAGTGCCAGTCCTTGCGGTAAGTAAAGACTATCGAATAGCGTGACGTAATTTTCCATTTACTTGGAATGATAGTTATATGTTAACTTGTTTTAGCTCTTGCTCAACAACTTATTAGATAAATAATGCTGCAAGATGGGGACTAACTCTTGCATACGCAAAGCATAAGTATGCTCTTTGAGCGTTCGTGCTTGCCCCGCTGCGGCAATACGCTGAGCCTCTCCCGGATGAGCCAGGTAGTAGTTAATAAGGTCGGCCGCCTCTTCCTGGCTGGAATAAGCAACGATCTCCTTGCCAATTTCAAACAGCTCGCCTAGGTTATCTTTACGATCCGTAAGCAACAAACTACCTACGCCGGTCGCCTCAAACAAGCGCATATTGTTAGCATTGTTTTCGGCCACATCAATATGACGATTCAGCGTAATCTTGCTGCGCGCCAAGGTTCGATACATATTTAACCCCCATACTTCTCCGTGATGACGTGAGCGAATCGGAGAGTTTGCATCTAGGGAGTCAGCTCCGTAGCCAAAAAATTCGATCGGAGTATTGGCCGCTAAATATTCAAGCGTGGGTACAGCTTTGCCATGATGCTTGCTAATACCACCAACGAAACTTACATCCACGTCTTTAGTGACCACACCTAATTTATTTAATATGCTGGGATCGAATCCGATGCGGAAGTATTCCGAAGCAACGCCCTTTTGTCTGATGCGCGGCACGAAATGAGGAAAAGAAGTCGTGATCAAGTCGTAACCAACCACAAATTCATCAGGTGGCAAAGGGCTGGCGATTTGTCCAACTATCAATTTTGTGTATGGCCGCAAGCTAGCTAACACTTTGGGAGGAAATAAATTCAAATCCTGACAATACAAAACATCGGGTTGAAATTCGCGGATTTGATCTATCGTCACATCAAGCAATTGCGGTAAGCTGGCCAACAATTGGCCGAGCAAGGGCACTCGGTATGCTCTTGGAGGGATAGAAAAAAAGAGAGCCTTAAAGTAACTACCCTGCTCTTGACTCCAGGCCGACTGCAATGGGGCGCAATTGGCAATCAAATCACGAGCCTCACACTCCAAAGTATTTAAGTGCCTGCTATAAAAGTCAGCAGTTCCAAAAGACTGATCCAGCAGTTGATCCAACTGTTCCCGATAAGAGGTTACGCCGGCCATGACTGATGACTTGTATGTAGCCTCAAGAAATGCCGGGTAATAGGTGTCGACGATTAGAATTTTCATCGCCGTTAAATATCTTTACAAATTTGCATACGCCCTTTATGCATCGTGGCAGAACTTATTGCAGATGCCCTGCTACAGGCTGGAAGTGCCGGTATAGCTCTGAATCTATCTGCGATTCCGGATAAAAATAGTTTGTCAACGCCATCCGAGTGCCTGAATAAATAGGGCGGCCTCTGTGAATAGTGCTTGAATCAAATATCAACAGCGTCCCCGCTGGATAATTCAGTGTATGTAACCTATCATGACTACTGCTTTCAAGCACCTTGTCGACCTGCTCTTGAGTAATGCGCACTTTGCCATACGCCAAACCAGCTGCCCGATTGTCTTTGATCGTCTGTAGTAGATGATGAGAGCGCTCTAATACCTGAAAAGGTCCGTTATCCACACTCACATCCGTCAGATAAAGCATTGTTTTGAACTGTGGGGTAATGCTGTCTCGATGCCAGCCCCCGCCAGACCCCAGCCCCCCTTCTACAACACGTAGGCATGCGCCTAGCGTAAAAGCAACACGCGAAGGACGTTGCAAATACGCAGACGCCAACTTCCTTAATTCTGTGTTTTCCGTAAAGCTTCGAAAGGTACTTTCTACATTTTCTATTCCATGCAATCTTTGATCATTTTGGGTCCCCGGATGTAAAAGCGAGGGGTTCTCGGCAAGCCTCTTTGTCAAAAGCTGGCGTAAATTCTCACATTCGCTTTGCGATACAAAATTCTCTATTGCCGAAAAACCCACGTCCTTGACTTCAGCCAGAACCTTTTGGTGGGAGGGTGACAACAAAGCCAGGTTAGGCGCGCCACTTGCCTTTGTAGAGAACGCGTAGTGATCTACCGCCAAGGCAAGCGCATTAAAAGCGCTAAATTTATCACCCGCGCCAGGTTCTTGTGCCAAACGCAACGCAGCACGACCAATACCTTTTAGAAACATCACTTCCCCCCTAACTGATAATGCAATACATGCACCTGATCCTTGGCAGACGTCCTGTACACATCAACCTGCGTGCAGCCCATCTTCTCCAAAATCATTTCGTAATAGCTCTGAGACATTTTTCTACGTAAATACGGCACTTTCTTACCTGTCCCCACGTCCATTTCAGCTAGCTCAACCCAATCTGCGCCCTCAGAAGGCGGCTCAAAAAAGCGAATAATAACTTTGTTGCATAGTTTACGTGCTGCCAAAAGAGAGCTCTCCGGTGAAGGCAACATTTCAGCCACATGCGAATAAACGCCAACATCGAATCGGCCGGATACCAAGGACAGCCGATTTACATCGTCACAAATGAATGTACCAGTGGGAAAAGCGATCTTTGCCGCCTGCAATAAGACTTCTGAAAAATCTACGCCTGTATATTGGAACGACAAACCTTTTTCTTTTAAATATTCGGCAAGATTTGCATTACCGCAGCCTATATCAAGAAGACACAACTGTTTTAAGCCCAGCCCTTGCAAAATTTCGTGCACAAGCAACTTGGACTCTTGGGATGGATTTCCAAATGTTTTCAGATATTGTTTCGCCACATCTTCAGGGAAAGCTCCCCAGGATTCTTTTAGTTGGTCGCTCATTTCCCAATCAATCCTTTAAGTGCTGATTTAACCTTTATCAGCTTTGCACGATGCTCTTGTCCTGTTGTGGTCTTTTCTACGAACCTGACCGACTTTTCTCTTGACAAAGCTGCAACAGGAATCCTTCCCCTTTGCACGATACTATTGCTGGCATCGACTACAGATTTTTTTAATAAATTCTCTGGTGCTTTTCTCGCGAGAACCATGTTATCGATATAAACACGCTCAAACTGAAGGCAGTATTTCCAAATGAAATAAACATAACGCAGCAGTCTATTTTGCAATCGCAACAAACACCGAGTGAAAAGTGATCTAGGCGCCGGCGCTACATGTTTTAGATAAAAATTTGTTTCGCTCGAAATCAGCATCTGAATTGCAGCCAGACCAGGGGTCAACTTCCGTTGCTCCACCACTGTAAATGCAGCCGCCTCAACAGCAGCTCGTATTCCTACCTCGGTGTAGCGTCTGAAATCGTAGGGTAATTCGTGCAAACCCCAAATGAATGGCACCGTGATGAGCAGACGACCTGAAGGCTTCAACACTCGATTAATCTCCTTCAGCAGCGCATCGGGGTTGACAGCATGTTCAAGCACTTCGGTACAAATAACCTCATCGAAACTTTGATCAGGAAATGGCAAGTAAATTCCATCGAATTCAAAGTCCGGGCGTTTGCCTTCGCTCTCTCGTCCGCTATTTGGCACATCAACACCAATGTATTTAGCGTGATCAAAAAACGATTCGTATGGACGCAGACCACAGCCCACATCTAACACAAGTGCCCCCGAGGGGGATGACTCCGCAAATGACTTAACTACTGCTTTAATATCTGTCACAACGACTCCAGATTTACTGCGTCTACCCCAAGTCGCTGCCATCTTCCAGGCGAAGCGATAACACCGGCCCTGTCTGCTCTAAAACTCTTTTTTAACGTGCTAATAGTATTATTAACGACTTCAAAAGATGGCCCTTGAATGTCCTCAAGAAGCTCTCTCGGCAGGCCCGCCGTTACACGAACGCTGTAAACCCCTTCTTTGAGTATGCGCGCGGGTATTGTGTAGATGGCGCGATATTGCCCTGGCATTGTTGGAATAATTTCGGATTCATCGTCATTATCAAATGCATGGATGAGCTCTATTCCGTCTTTAAGCAATGTGATTGTCATCTGCAATTCGGGAAGGGAACTTCGCGTCAGATAGTCAATTTCAACTGAAATCGACTCAACCAATTCGAATGTCGAACTTATTTCTCCGTCGCTATTCTTAAAAGAAACTGCCTTTATCCAGCATTCCGCACCTTTATCTTCAAACGTATAACTACCTGAACTAAATGCATCGCCAGATCCCGCTGTATAGAGGGGAATAACTTTAGACGGAATATCATCCGCCAAAATGCCACCCTGACCAAGCAAGATAGCACGATTGCAAAACTCCGAAATTGCCCCCATGTTATGGCTAACAAAGAGCACGGTGCGCCCTTCTTCTCCGACATCCTTCATTTTGCCAAGGCATTTTTTCTGAAATGCAGCATCACCAACTGCTAGCACTTCATCGACAATTAATATGTCTGGTTCCAAATGGGCTGCAACAGCAAATGCCAAACGCATATACATGCCTGAGGAGTAGTGCTTGACCGCCGTGTCTAAGAATCGCTCGACTTCTGCGAATTGAACTATTTCATCAAAACGATTTTGAATGTCAGTTCTTGACATACCAAGCACCGAACCATTCAGAAAGATATTTTCTCTACCTGTCAGTTCTGGATGAAAGCCTGTCCCAACCTCTAGCAAGCTAGACACCCGGCCCGTAATATGAATTTTGCCTCGTGTGGGTGCGGTGATTCGTGATATAAGTTTCAGGAGCGTGCTTTTTCCTGCACCGTTTCTTCCAATGATGCCTACGCGCTCCCCTTCTTTTACATCGAAAGAAACATCATTCACCGCCCAAAAAATCTCTTTTGATAGCGCAACTTCGCCAACGCGCCCCCTGACACGATCAACCATTGAGCGTGCACGTGCAACAAGCATATCGCTCAGCTTTAAATACTTACCTGCTGATTGTGCTTGGTGGTTCAGCACATAAGCCTTAGCCAAGTTTTCTACTTTGATCGCACTCATATCAAATCTGCAAATGTGTTTTCTGTTTTTCGGAAGTAACGAATGCCAGTTACAAGTAAAAGTACCATCACGCACAAAGAGATAGCCAAGCCAGGCAAATAGGGGGCAAATTTTTCGCCTAGCAATGACCAACGAAACAAATCAATCACCGCAGCCATTGGGTTTATGTAAAACAGGAGTTGCCATTTTTCAGGCACAACAGATGAGACAAAACCCACTGGCGAGATATACAGACCAAGCTGGGTGATAAAGGGCACGATATAACGAAAGTCTCTGTATTTGACATTAAGGGCTGCGCACCAAAGCCCAGGGCCTAAGGCGGCTAAGGCGGCGAATAACACAAAGATTGGCAAGAGTACTATTTCCCTACCCGGCAAAACGTTTAGCCATAGCATCAAGCCCAACATCACTACGAAAGAAATTGCGAGGTCGATCGCACACACAGCCACTGTGCTGAGCGGAATGATGAGACGCGGAAAATATATTTTAGAAATCATATTTCCATTGCTCACAAGGCTACCAGCACACTCACTGAAGGTATTAGAAAAGAAATACCATGGCAACATAGCAGAGAAAACGAGTAACGGATATGGAACACCGTAAGAGGGCAAGGACGCCACTTTCCCAAATACGAATGTAAAAATAAGCATCGTCAGTAATGGCCTAAGTATGGCCCAGCCTATGCCAATAACGGTTTGCTTATAGCGAACTAGGATGTCGCGCCAAGACAGGAAATACAGCAAGTCTTTATAGGCCCACAAATCTTGCCAGTAGCGCAGTCGCGCGGAACTGGCATCAATAGTAATCATTGGTTTACTCATATCTCAGGCGATACGCAATTTCGATTTAAGCGCTTCCACCCTTTGGAACCAGCGCCGTTTTTTTGGATTGAGATAAATAGACTCATCCTCGACCAGCCTTCGGTTACCAAGTGGTTCATCCAGCAGTTCATTGGCTATTGTACGTTCGGGGTAGTCTTGATCTACTAGGCTACGGGTTGCATGCTCTGGCTCAGCCTTTAGATCTAGCAGGCTTTGCATAAAACTAGAAAGAGGTTGTTGCAAGCCATTCGATGAGCCTCCGATTCCGTTGTGGTGCCAACCCAACCGCCGATCAAGATTGCGTGTGATCAAGTCTCCTTGCCAAGGCATACCTCGATCATGAAATAGCTTTTCCAATTTTGTCCTTAAAGTTGGAATCGCATAGATCTCCGAAAGCGCTTGCCGATAAGGTGTGGCTGAGAATTCGGCGGATGCAAGGATCGCCTTTTGCAACTGAGAGGCATATTGCTCATCGTCATCAACTTGGAAATACCCTGGCGCGGAACGTAATTCTTCAGGCAAGATGGACGCTACAGAAGGGTAGGCAACAACAGGCAAGCCAGCACACCAAGCATAGGCAGCAATACGGCAGCGCCTCTCCTCTGTGGCGCAGTGCAGGAACACTTTGCTATTCTTGAAAAACACTGACAAGGTCGTACGGTCAAAAGGGTTTGGCGAGTCAAACTGCGTCGTCAACAAGGTAAAACGGGTTCGCTCCTCTGGGGAAAACAAAGCCTCGTAATATTCCCGTACAGCGTAGAGAACGTTCGCCTCATCGCTTCGACTGTAGGTAGGTATCGGACAGATATAAAGGGCCCGATAAGGCTCAGCACTTTCATCAAATAAGCGACGTATTGTTCTCAGAACTTGCTCAGGACGTTTAAACGAAACCGGATTGCCGACAGTCAGAATGTCCCAAAACTTTTCGCTTTGTTGTGGTGCGTAGCATGCAGGGGTAAAGTTGCATGCATCCATTGGCATAAGCACATATGGTGTGTCATCCACAGGGCGCAAGTCTTCCTCGCCAGCCATGAAAAAATCAAACAGTGGCGATGGAGAAAATGAGTAATCGTGCCAATTGAAGTGCAATCCGGTCACATAGTGGTTTCGCAGATGATTCAACTCATTCAACAACAATGGATCTTTACTGATCACTCGCCATTCTTGCGTAGTAAACGTAACGACTCCTTTTGAATCATTTAATGGGAGCTTAAGAAGACAAGCCATGGCTGTTAGCTAAATTCAGTGAAAGAAAAGGAAATGCCACCTTGCCCTGAAAAAAATAATCAGGACTCGGGCTGCAGGGTATTTGAAATGGCTCGGGGAAGGCATCTAGCGCAAGCGAACGACCGAAGCCGTACCCGACAAAGTCATTCAGCAAGTCTTGAGCTTCTACTCCGTAATTCAAGACGTAGCTTGGCTTGTTAAACAACATCGACTCCCACAATAAGGTCGATGACACGCTGATGTGCACATGGCAATGCCGCAACAGATCATAACTATCTATCGTTCCAATCGACACACCAGGTATAGCGCGTATGTCGTGATACGCGTTTGTACTATCTGAAGGGTGTAGTGCAATAACAATCTGCCAACCTCTTTGCACTACTGTCCCTAGTATTGCAGTGATATGTGTCTTGATAGCAGCATGGGTATGCGGTTGTGATGTGTACAGGATATATGGCTTAGTGCAGTCTGGAGTTTGTGCTGGTGCCATATCTAAAAAATAACCCACAACCTGCACCTGGTCTGCGGACCACGCCGAGCGCAGTAATTTTTCTTTCCAAAACTCGCCGTACACGAGACACGCATCAGGGCGCATCACCTCGCTACCAGCTGGCGCATCTGCCAATTGATAATGGGGATGAGAGGTGTAGATGATGCCGTGTTGCACGTCATAAACTTTGATGCCTAGCGATTTTGCTGCGGCAACGATAGCCTCCTTGCCGTACCAGACAAAAGTAAATACTGCTTTGGGACGTAGAAAAATGAAGATTAAACGCCATATATTACGCATGACGTAAAAATTAACAATATCCCTATCATGCAAGGAGTGCCTTGCACAGATTACTTTTGCATAAAACCAAGCAATTAATTCAGCGCCTCGATTGATCTGCCCTCCGCAAAATACTGGATACCCGAGTTTTTGGCTAGGCCCGTGTTGAGCATCTTCCACAACCACAATTTCATTGCGCGAGAAATGCTCGGTTATGTAGAGAGGACGTTTTTGGTCGCCTTCAAGGCGACACCTTTTGGTGTGATTGAAAACAATCACCTTGTTACGCGGCAAACTAAAAACCTTGATGAGTCCAACAAATAGCCGAGCAAGTGCGGCTATTGGTTCGAATCGCAGCGCCCTAGACTTCGCTTGTTCTTGCACAGCCCCGCTGGTACCGGTGGGCGTGTTGCTGCGCATTTCATCCAGAAAACGTCGCAAAAAATAAAACTCATTTGCCTGACGCCAAGTCAATAGTGCTTGAGACAAAGAGGTTTGCCGTGTTGTGGCTGTCATTTAATCGAGTCTAAAGTCAATGGCGTTGGCCATAGATGGCCAAATAATTTTAGGTTTACACGGTAAATAAGCCATATCCCAACCTAAATGACAACCCTTAATGACATATATGCCTCTGCAGCCAAGATGCCCACACTTTGTCCTCTGTGGCTTGCCAAATTTGTGAGATGCTCTATGCTTCTTGAGTGCGGCGCCTTGCGCATTTCCATATGGTACGCATTAAATACATCATTTCTTTTTGCCAAGTATCCAGAAATATCGACAAAATAATTTGGCAGAAAAGGCTCAGCTGTTGTAGTTGCCCATTCGGTACTCGACATCACCTCAAACGCGTATATTGCCCGCACACTGCTTCCCGGCAGCGGGCGACATGCTGTCATCACTGCTTTGTGAGTTATTCGGTGGTCAACATTCAAGTCGCCGTGGTGGTGTGTATATACGATGTTCGGTTGCAGCATGTCGACGATGGGTTCAAGCTTTTGCACCACATCAATCAACGGAATGCTATCCATACGATTATCAGGTAGGCCCAAATAAAAGTTCTCTTTGACCCCAAGAATCACTCTCGCTGTCTCCGCAGCCTGGTTTCGAGCAACCAAAGCCGTTCCATCCGCGTCCACACGAGAGCTCACACCATCAGCCATGAAGACAACGTAAACAGTATCCCCTTCTGCTACATGACGCGCAATTGTTCCGCCGCATCCCAATGCCTCGTCGTCGGCATGTGCTACTACAACCAAAACACAATTAGACATGCACATGCTCCCACTGCAAAGCAGTACCGCGTTGAACGTCCGTCTTAACCATGAGACCAATTACCTCGTTAAAGTGCTTTGGTGCAAGTCCGTAGCCTGGCCTTATTCTTCTGATATCCAATTCAGTAATGGTTTGTCCCGCCTTCAGATCTTTTACAAAATAAAGAGAGCGCCTAAAACATTTGCTTGATTCTTCCGCTCTCTGACGTTCGAAACCAGCCTTACCCAGAGAAGCCCACGCATCTCGAGTATCTTGACATAAGCGATATAACTCTCCTGGCTCAAGGGAGAACTCACTGTCGGGGCCCTTGTCTTGACGGCTCAATGTAAAGTGCTTTTCTATCAGGCATGCGCCAAGCGCCACGGCTGCCACTGATGCCGTTGTGCCAAGCGTGTGGTCTGACAGACCCGGCATGCTTTTGAATCGCTGAGCCAAATTAGGCATTTGCTTCAAATTGGCCTGGTCCATTGGCGCCGGGTAACTACTGATGCAGTGTAAAAGCACCAATTCTTTGCAGCCTCCTTCGCGAGCGGTTGCAACCGCCTCTTCAATTTCTTGCTCCGAACACATACCAGTTGACATGATCATCGGCTTACCCTTGCTGGCCACATATCGGATCAGTGGTAAGTCAGTAGCTTCAAAGGATGCAATTTTGTATGCGGGCGTATCTAACGACTCGAGCAAATCAACCGCAGACTCGTCAAACGGAGTCGAAAACAAGGTGATACCAATGCTCGCTGCATAGTCAAAGATGGCCTTATGCCACTCAAACGGTGTTTCTGCCCACTTGTATAAATCGTAGAGTTTGTAGCCATCCCACAACCCACCACGGATCATGAATTCTTCCGTGTCGCAGTCAATCGTCATCGTGTCTGCTGTGTAGGTCTGAATCTTGATCGCGTCTGCACCGCTGTCACGCGCAGCCTTTATGGTTTCAAAAGCACGTCCAATATTGCCGTTGTGGTTGGCAGACAGTTCCGCAATGATGTACGGCGGATGGCCTGGTCCGATTTTTCGACCGTTGATGGTGATATCCATTTTTGTACTCACTCTCAAGATTGCTTATTGATTTCAACCTCAGCGATTAGGCGCCCGTTTTCGAGCTTGGCCTTGCTTAGTTTTAGCTTGAATTCCCCATGCTCAATAAAGGCGTGCGGGTATCCGTCGGCATCAAGCATGCGAATAAAGTCATAAGTGTCAGTGAGTGAACCTGTTTCTGGCAAGCGACTCTGCTCAGGTTTTCTGCGCTTAAACAAGATTGCCTCCCCCACTTGCTCGACGGGTACCGGCTCATTCTCAATCATCCATTCGATGATGTCGGCACTCAATGCTCCGGCCCTGACATAAATTTCTTGAGCTGTGCCTTCAAGCTGTAGATGTCTTTTTGTGTAAACAGGGCCAGCATCCATCTCGCTGACCATTCTTAATGCCGTAAGTTTGGTTTCCTCGTGGCCAGCCAGAATCAAGTTCTGCAATGGACTGCCGCCGCGCCCATATGGTACGTCTGTCATGTGAAAACAGACACATTCATGCTGATTCCAGATTGTTTCCGGCACCAACCAATTCCAATGAAGGAAGAATATATATTTTGGATTTACAGCATCAACAACACCGTCTAATTCGCTCGGCGTGGACACATAAATCCAATTTAAATCGAACTTAGACTTTAGACTATCAAACAATGGCTTATGCCATGACTTACAACTAGCAAAAATTATGTCTTTATGAAAATTTGAGCGAATATTTTCCATGTTTCAGGAGGTTAGTTGGAAGGCTTGTTCCACTCGCGCCATTCAAACGACAGCAAGCCAAAAACAATCAAGTCCAGATGCTTTCCATCAATCAAATGGTGCTCGCGCAAAACGCCCTCTTGCGTAAAACCGAGTCGGAGGTGCGTGCGGATGGATGCCTCGTTGAAATCAAGCACCTGTCCTACCACCTTATAAATTTGCAACTCCCTAAAAGCAAAATCAAGAGCAGCTTCGCATACTTTGCGCCCCGTACCTGCGAGACTGTCCGGATCTGCGTAGAAACTCCAGTCTGCAGTGCCAGTGCAAGAGACATTGGAAAAGACAACACACCCAATCATCAGGTTATCTTCTTCAACCACCAATAAGGCACGAGTATTGTCTTTCTCAGAGCGATCAAACCACGATCGATGCTCAGCCATCGTGATTTTTTGCTGTGACAACATGCATTTACGCACATTTGGATGATTACGCCAACGCAGGACAGTTTCCAAATCGCTCTCACGCATTTTTCTGGCGAGAATCGATTTATGCGTACTCAAGTCTGTTTCCCATTCGCGCCAATACAGCACCAGCCCCCGTGCCATTAGCAACCTTTGCCGCAGCCTTGCTCAACAAAGCAATTTGTTCTGAGTCGGCACAAAGTTTGGCCAACAAAACTGCAAGTTGTTTTGACAAACCTTGGTCAGACAAACACAACAAAGCAGCACCAGCTTCTTCAAGACCTTTTGCAACTTGCAGTTGATTGTCAGCGACCACTAGCATGATGCTTGGAAGCCCTAAACAGCAACGTTCCCAGGATGTTGCCCCTGCGGCACCAATCGCCAAATCGCTGTCGGCCATCAGTTGCGCCATGTTGTCAACACCAACCAAGACACGTACTGGCCTTTGCATAGAAAAGGCCAAATCTTGCACATTCTTCAGCCATGGCGCTGTTTGCCCCATGACAACAGTCAGCCTGCAGTCTTCCGGCAACGAGCGGCTCTGCAGCGCACGCAAAACAGCTCCGGTGATATTGTCTTTGTCTACCCCACCCATGCTGATGAGTAACTCTTTCAGAACTGGCTGTGCTCGCCGCTTGAGACTGTATTCGCGCAAAGCTGCAAATTCCGGGCGTAAAAGTGCATATTTCGAACCACATAGAAGCTGGCATCCATCAGGCACCAAAGGCCGGTAGTCAGCCGCCAGCCGCCCAAAAGTTTGGTCTAGCAATAAGTCGCAAGCGTGTGACCGGTCGGCCAGGTCGTCTATGACCATGATGCGTTTGGCTTGCGTGCGCAAGGCTTCCTCCCAGCGAGCATCCAAGGCGTAGTGGTCTACCACCAGCCAATCCACGGTTTGTCCGAGCAGCGCATGCATTGTTTGTTCGGCATCGTCAGCCCAGCTTGTACCTAGCCACGCGGCGTGGGCGGGATCCGCCGGACCGTTAAAGTTTTGTTGCTGCTCGCCAAGGGCAAGCGCTTTGTGCCCGCGTTGGGCCACTAGGCCCAGCAGGTGGCCGACGTTTGGTCGGCAAACAAAGGTGCATTGCGCACCCTTTTGGCGCAGTGCATCTGCCAGCGTCAGGCACCGCATCACGTGGCCGGTGCCAATTTGTAGCGAGGCGTCGGCGCGAAAAACTACTTTTAAATGGCTCATCTCACCAGCTGGTCCAGCCACCATCCACTGCCAAATTTGCGCCATTCACAAACGATGCCGCCGGCGATGCCAAAAAAAGCATTGGGCCTTTCATTTCGTCAGCCTGACCAATCCGTCCTAATGGCACCTTCAAAGCCAGTTTTCCAATAAATGCTGGATTTGCTGCCTGAACATCTTTGGATGGAAACGGTCCAGGCGTGACGGAATTGAAGCGTATGCCTTCCTTTCCAAACTCGCATGCCGCATAGCGCGTCCACTGCAGCAGAGCTGCTTTAGCAGCACCATAAAACGGTGGATTCACAGCAAGCGGGCTGTCATATATGCGTTGATCTGGGCTCACAACGCCATACATAGAACCCAAGTTAATGACAGAGGCATCGCCAGATTTTTTTACTGCCTCACGCAAGCTAGGCAACAGCGATTTCACCAGCCTGTGGGCAGCGCCTAGCGTAACTTCAAAGCTGCTTGTGTATGACTCATTGTTAGCAGACTCAATACTCCCGGCTCCGCCAACGTAGGCGTTATTCACCAACACATGCAAGGGCTTGGCTTGCATACGCTCTGCGAAGGCTTCGACAGCAGCTGCAGAAGTCACATCAAATGCTGCACTCTCCGCATTCAGGCCAAGAGACATGAGCCTTTCCACCAGCTGTTCACAACGCTCAATAGAACGTGAGTTCACCAAGACCTTGGCGCCTGCCTCTGCAAACACCAGTGCCATGGCTTGACCAAGGTAGCCTGTTGCACCTGTTAGCAAGACGGTCTTGTTGGCTAGCGAAAATATCTCGGTGCCCTTGTTCATTTTCAGTTCCGCCACTGTGCAGGGTTAAGCGTTTCGCAAGCAACTTTTGGACGCAATGCGCTAACTCGATTTAATTGATCTTCCGTGAAATCATCGCTCGTAAATATGCGAATATTTTCCAGCAGCTGCGCTTTTGTTTCCATCCCAACAACCACGCCATCAACCCAATCTAACGACTTGGCATAGTTCAGACAAAATGCCGTCACACTCGGCGCGCCGGTATCTGCGGCAGTCTGCTTCAGCCAAGCCTGAATAGGTGCGGGTGTATCAACGTTGGCACGCCGCCAATGATCAGGTTCTGCGCTGACGAATAAACCCTGTAGCAAGCCGCTTCGCACATGAACCTTTAAGGCCCGCTGCATCTTTACGGTACGGATTTTATCAATCAGCTTATCCCAGCGCCAATCCAGAACATTGAAGGGCATTTGGATAAATTCGATCTCGGCTTCTTCCAGCGCCATGGCGAGTTCATCTGGGTTTTGAACTGAAACGCCCAAAGCCTTAATGCGCCCAGCAGCTTTGTAATCTAAAAGTTGGCTCCAAACTGCACCCGCCCATGCTTTTTGGTGTTCCATGCGATGGAGCATCAACACGTCAATTGTTTGAGATTGCAAGCGAGTACAAGACCTGAATATGCTCTCATCTACAAAGGTTTTGACGATGACTTCTGTCGCTTCATTTGGGCAGTCAGCCAGCAAACCAAGCTTGGTAATGACGCTCACCCTCTCTTGCCAACCTAATTTAAGTGCGCGACCGATGACCTCCTCACTGAGACCATATGCACTGGCTGTATCGAGCCAATGCACACCGTTAACAATGGCTGTTTTGATCAGGTCATCTGCCAACTGTTGGCTTGGTATGCCCGTTTGGTTTGCGATGCCGTAGGTCGTTCCAAGCTGCGCGGTTCCCAGTACCAGCTTACTGGCTGATCTTTTTTGTGTAGGTTGCAGTGGGGCTTTGCCCAACCGCTCAACCAAGCCAAACGCTGACACTTTTTCTGGGTCCATCACCCCGACGAATACACTTTGTACAGAAAGGTAGTCGTCGAGGGAATCAACAGTGCACCTATAGAGTCCTTTGTTTAAAGACTTGTATCGCTGGAAATATGTTGCACCATGAGTTCGCCGAATATAGGGTGTGACATGTTCTCGATCGTGCTGACTGGTCACGTTGCGGTTTGCTTCGCGCAGGTGACCTGCACGCATAAGTTCCGCGCTCATGCCATAAGGCAATCCTGATTGTTCCCCATTGCAGCAAAGGTAACTTAGCCCCTTTGCGATAAAGTCTTCCTCCATCTCTTTGAGAAGAGTTCCGTCTGGAAAAACATTGTCAGCAGTCAGTCTGAACACAAGTGTGTCATCGTCATAGCCCGCCAGAGCTCCCACCATACGGTCAAGGGTATTTTCTAGGCTTCCACGAAAACACTGGATACCAGCATCTCCAAGCACCGTGGCCAAAACATCGTCCGAAGGCTCATCAGATGTTGCAACGATTACATTTGCACCAGCATTTGCCGCGCGACGAGCCGCCAACACAACAAGCGGCATCCCGGCAATTGGCAATAAAACCTTGCCAGGTAATCTGCTTGAGTTTGTCCGCGCTTGAATAATTACCAACGCCATCAGGCCAGCACCTTTTGCAACGCAGCCACTACTTGATCTTGCTGTGGATCGCTCAGGGTTTGGTACATGGGCAGGCTGATCGCCTCGGCATAGTACTGCTCAGCTTGCGGATAGTCACCCACTTTGTGCCCCATGCGCTGATAGTGCGGCTGGGTGTGCACAGGTATGTAGTGCAGGTTAACGCCAATGCCCTGCTCGCGCAGCGCTTCAAATACTTGGCGGTGGGTTTTGTTGATCTTGTCCAGCTGCAGGCGAACGACGTACAGGTGCAAGCCCGAATAGCTGTCCGGGTGCTGCCAAGGTGTGGTCACCGGCAACGCAGCCAGCAGCTGGTCATAGCGCTGGGCCCGTTGGTGGCGGCGCGCAACAAAGGCGTCAAGCCGCTGCATTTGACTCATACCGAGGGCGGCTTGCAGCTCGGTCATGCGGTAGTTGTAGCCTAGGTCGATTTGCTGGTAGTACCACGGGCCTTCGGGTGCATGGGTCATTTGCGCTGTATCGCGCGTGATGCCATGGCTGCGCAGCAGGGCCATTTTGTTGGCCAGCTCGTCACTCTGGGCGAGTGCCATACCGCCTTCGGCGGTGGTGATGATTTTGACGGGGTGAAAGCTGAAGACGGTGATGTCGCTATAGCGCCCGCTACCCACAAACTCGCCTTTGTATTTGCCACCAATGGCGTGTGACGCATCTTCAATGACTTTAAAGCCGTATTGTTGGCTCAGTGCATGAATGGCCGCCATATCGCACGGCTGACCACACAGGTGCACGGCCACCAATACTTTAGGGAGCTTGCCTTCTTTTTCGGCTTGGATGAGTTTGTCTTGCAGCGCCTTGGGGCATAGGTTGTAGGTGAGCGGATCGATGTCTACAAAGTCGACTTGTGCACCACAGTACAAGCCACAGTTGGCTGAGGCGACAAAGGTGACGGGCGTGGTCCAAAGCCAATCGCCCGGCCCAAGCCCAAGCGCGAGGCAGGCCATGTGCAGGGCAGACGTGGCGCTGTTGACCGCCAATGCGTGCTTAGCGCCCACGTGCTTGGCAACGGTTTGCTCAAAAAGCGGGACTTGGGGACCTTGCGTCAGAAAGTCTGACTGCAACACGGCAACGACTGCGTCAATATCTGCTTGGCTTATGTCCTGACGACCGTAGGGGATCATTAAATGCTCCCGATTTTTTCACGGTTTGTGTCTATCCATGCTTGCAACTGTGCGTCACTCATCCATTCGACGTTGTTGTCACTGGCGTAAACAAATCCTTCTGGCACTTTTTTGCCGTCTTTGATTCGTTCTGGACTGCTCGCCCATTCGTTGATGGTGGGCAAAATTTTGAAGTGTTCAGGGTATTCGTAGGTGTAGTACGAGTCTTCAGCGCCAATCATTTGCTCGTGTAGTTTTTCGCCAGGGCGAATACCCACAACTTCTTGTTTGCACTCGGGGGCTACTACACGGGCCAGGTCGGTGACCTTCATGGATGGAATTTTTTTGACGTAAATTTCGCCGCCCACCATGTCTTCAAAGGCGTGCCACACGAGTTCAACGCCTTGCTCTAACGAGATCATGAAGCGAGTCATGCGGTCGTCTGTGATGGGCAGCACGCCTTTTTCGCGAATAGACATGAAAAACGGAATGACCGAACCACGCGAGCCCATGACGTTGCCGTAGCGCACAACGGCAAATCTTGTGTCGTGGCCGCCCGAGTACGAGTTGCCCGCAACAAATAGTTTGTCTGACGCAAGCTTGGTTGCGCCGTATAGGTTGACTGGGCTAGAGGCCTTGTCGGTTGACAAGGCAACCACGCGCTTGATACCTCGGTCAATGCATGCGTCAATCAGGTTCATGGCCCCGTTGATATTGGTTTTGATGCATTCAAACGGGTTGTATTCAGCAGTGGGCACAATTTTGGTTGCTGCGGCGTGGACAACGTAGTTGACACCGTCTAGTGCACGGTACAGGCGTTCGCGGTCGCGAACGTCGCCAATAAAAAATCGCACGCGGGGGTCGTCTTTGTATAGCTTGGCCATTTCCCACTGCTTCATTTCGTCGCGCGAGTAAATGATGATTTTTCGTGGGTTGTATTTGGCCAGCGTCATGGGCACAAAGGTGTGCCCAAATGAGCCTGTGCCACCGGTGATGAGAATGGTTTGTTGCGACAGCATGGCTCTATTTAGTTTTCAAATTTTCGAATGGTTTGACAGACTTGGTGAATGTCTTGTGCGGTATGCCCATACGAGATGGGCAGGCTCAGCTCGGTGTCGTGCAAGGCTTGGGCGATGGGGTATTGCCCCAAGAGCACGCCTTGCATGGCACGTTGTTTGTGCGGCGCAATGGGGTAATGAACTTCAGTTTTGACGTTGTGTGCCAGCAAAAATTCTTTAAGCTCGTTTCGCTTAGGGCTGCGTATGCCGTAGATGTGAAAGACATCAAATTCGTCGGCATTGACGACGGGCTTTTGAACGCTGCCTGGAAGTTCGTCAAAGTAAATTTGAGCCAATGCCCTTTTGTGTTCTGTCATCGCGCCCAAGTGTTTGAGTTTGACGCGAAGCATGGCGGCTTGTATTTCGTCTAAGCGCGAATTTACGCCCGCATATTCATTGACGTATTTTTGCTTGGACCCATAGTTGCGCAGGTGGCGCAGGCGGTCAGCGAGCTCGTCATCGTCGGTCACAACGGCGCCTGCATCGCCCACAGCACCTAGGTTTTTGGTGGGGTAAAAACTAAAGCAGCCTGCATCACCAAAGGTGCCGGTCATTTTGCCGGCCAATTTGGTGCCGTGTGATTGGGCGCAGTCTTCGATGAGTTTTAAGCCATGCGCCTTGGCAAATGTGCCAATGGCGTCCATGCGACAGGCTTTGCCAAACAAATGCGTGACGCAAATAGCACGCGTGTTGGACGTGAGCGCGGCAGGCAGCAATGCGGGGTCCATGTTGAAGGTTTCCAACACGGGCTCAACCAACACGGGTTTATGCCCAGCCCTGATAATGGCCAAGATGGTGGCAATGTAGGTGTTTGAAGCGACCAACACATCGCTTCCCTTAGGCAGATTTAACGCCTCAATCGACAAGATGAGCGCGTCTAGGCCGTTGGCCACCCCAATGCAGTGCTTGGCGCCCACGTATTGCGCAAACTCCTGCTCAAACGCGTTGACTTCTTGGCCCAGCACATACCAGCCACTGCGAATGACACGCGAGGCTGCGGCTTCTAGGTCGGCAATGTATGCGGCGTTAGATTGGGCTAGGCTTTCGTATTCGATCATGCCGCGCTTTCGTAGGGGGTGTCGATGTATTCGCTTCTGTCATAGGGATGCGATGACATGACTAACAACACAGCGCCCTTGCCAAACGTCATGGTGTGCCAGTCTTTGGGTTCAACGATCAAGCATTGGCTAGGTTTGCTGAGTTGAATGGTTTCGACGGTGATGCCATCGTTCATGTAAATGGAGACCTCACCACTAACGGCAATCAACGCTTGCCTGGTATGGATATGCCGATGGCCACCACGGGTTTGACCATCCGCGCCGTATATCCAATAAGTGCGCGCCACTGTGAATGGCAAAGAGCTTTCCAGAACAGTTAAGGAACCACGGGGATCAGCAAAGGTTGGCAAGCTCAATGTTGTGAAATGCATGGTTATATCCATGAAAATTTGACAATACGGCGATAAATCAGCACGTAAATCAGACCAAAGACAAAGCAAGCAACACCCGCCCAAAGGTTAGAACTCTGCAGCAAGTACGCGGCAATGGCAGGAGGCAGATTGATCATTGCAACCAAAATACCGGCTACAGAATTTTCTTTCACCGTTGGGGCAAAGGTGACAACATATCGTCGGTACAACATGCTGTGTAAATGTTGATTGTCAGCCCGGCCTGATGGCACTTGCTTTAGCCTTCTTCTGTAAATGCTAAACAAAACCTCAATAAAGGGATAAATACACACCAGCAAACATGCAAACGGAGCGACAGCCTGGTTTCGATCAACCAAAAGCACACACGACCAAGCTAGCGCAAAGCCCCCGAAATAAGAGCCTCCATCGCCTAGGAACATTTTCCCCAACGGCCAATTTACAAAGAAGAAACCAAGCACAGCCGCTGATATTGACAATGTCGCAAATGCCAAGTTCGTATCGCCTTGTGCGTAAGCAATAAAGGCAATGCTTGTTAGTGCAATTACTTTCATACCACTGGCCAGCCCATTCAAGCCGTCGATGATATTGATGGCATTTGCAATACCGCCTATTGCAAATGCGGTAAACAAAACAGAGATGCCTTGGTGCATTAATAGGGCGTCAATCTCATCAATGCCAACTCGCCCCAATGTAACACCAGTAATTGCCCACCCGACAACGCCCGACAAAATAGTTGCCAATAGCCTTGTCGCAACAGACACTCTCTTGGTCACATCTTCTAGTAACCCAAAAAAGAAAGCGATTGAACCTGCCATCCATAACGGACCGAGAATTGCAGAGCCCTCATTGGATGCATGCGCATAAGCAACTGCAACACCTAGAAATATGGCAACCCCTCCCACTCGCGGAGTCGGTTGGGTATGGATTTTTTGAATACCCTGAGAATGATCGCTAGAAAAAACCTCATGCCAGCGTTTAGTGAACACCAAGATAACGGATGCACACAACGAAGTAAAAAATGCCAGATAAATGGACAAAGGCAAAAAGCTAATGCCCCATAGATCAGCCCAATCAATCAGCATGTTTTGATTTTCCCGAAACGACGATCTCGAGTGCTGTACCAGCGAAGCGCAAGGTCTAATTGCAATTGATCAAATTCAGGCCAAAGCACATCTGTGAAGTAAAGCTCAGCGTAAGCTAGTTGCCAAAGCAAGAAGTTACTAACGCGCTGCTCCCCTCCTGTACGGATGAGCAAATCAACATCAGGAATGCCTGCAGTGCTCAGATACGGCTCTAGCTGCTTTGCAGTTAGTTCATTTAGGCTAGCAGTCGGATGGGTTGCATACCAATTTTTGAACGACTGCACGATATCCCATTGACCTCCATAGTTTGCGGCAACTACCAATGTGATTTCACTATTGCTGACCGTCAATTCCTCGGCTGCGCGTATGCGAGCTTGCAACTCAGACCCAAAAGCAGAGATATCGCCGATTACCTTGAGTCGCACACCCGACGCCGCCAAAGAGGGCATTTCTCTCTCGAGGTACTGCACAAACATTCCCATAAGGGTAGAGACTTCATCCTCTGGGCGTTGCCAATTTTCTGTACTGAACGCAAAAAGAGTTAGGTATTTAACCCCCCGGTTGGCGCAGCACTCAACCAATGCTTTGACACCAGCAGCCCCCTTGGCATGCCCTACGGTGCGAGGCAGATGACGCTTTTGAGCCCAACGGCCGTTGCCATCCATGATGATGGCAATGTGCTGGGGTAAGGTGTGTGAGGTTTGCAAAATCGAAAACTTAATGCTCTATCAAGAATGGCAGACACGCTACCGCCTTTCACTTAAAAGCAAAGCCTTGCATTATCCGATGGAAATGACAAATCTAATGCTTTTCAACCTCAAACTTTGCCCAAGACAAATTGGTAGGTATGCCTACTCCACGCTCACGCTGGGTTGGTAGCCGTGCTTTTTCAAGATGGCGTGTTTTTTGGCTTCTTCCAAGTCGCTGGCCACCATTTCGGCGCACATTTGCTGCACGGTGATTTCGGGTGTCCAGCCCAATTTGGCTTTGGCTTTGGTGGGGTCGCCCAGCAAGGTTTCCACCTCTGTGGGACGGAAGTAGCGGGGGTCAATTTTGACGATCACGTCGCCCACCTTGAGACCTGGGGCTTTGTCGCCCTTGATGGCAGCCACGGTGGCAGTTTCGTTGACGCCCTCGCCTGCAAACATAAGAGTGACGCCCAGCTCTTCGGCGCTCCATTGGATGAACTGGCGAACGCTGTATTGCACGCCGGTGGCGATGACAAAGTCGTCGGCCTTGTCTTGTTGCAGCATCATCCATTGCATGCGCACGTAGTCTTTGGCATGGCCCCAATCGCGCAAGGCGTCTAAGTTACCCATATAGAGGCATTGCTCTAGGCCTTGGGCGATGTTGGCCAGGCCTCGGGTGATTTTGCGGGTGACAAAGGTTTCGCCACGGCGTGGGCTTTCGTGGTTAAACAAGATGCCGTTACAGGCATACATGCCATAGGCTTCGCGGTAGTTCACCACGATCCAATACGCATACATCTTGGCCACGGCGTAGGGGCTACGTGGGTAAAAGGGCGTGGTTTCT
>JACCDY011449800.1_pt1 | contig 29030 bp, 33 predicted proteins | sample 7446391 | NCBI WGS metagenome assembly JACCDY01 (sample SAMN15323451, study PRJNA562643) | freshwater metagenome | isolation source: river surface water | place: USA:Blue River Watershed | collected 2017-08-18 | reverse complement strand
CCCGCGGAAATAGCTCAGTTGGTAGAGCATCACCTTGCCAAGGTGAGGGTCGCGAGTTCGAGTCTCGTTTTCCGCTCTAAGTAAACCTTAAAAAGGGCCCTTCCGTTGGTACGACAACGGCTTGTTGGGCCCGGGTTTACTTTTTGCGAATATCGTATAATGGTCATTACTTCAGACTTCCAATCTGAAGATGTCAGTTCGATTCTGACTATTCGCTCAATCATTATAGTGGTCACTAAATCGGGTTAGTGAAAATCTATTTGATATTATTGTCCTGTGGTGTAACGGCAGCACATCTGGTTTTGGTCCAGAGAATTGAGGTTCGAATCCTTGCGGGACAACAAAATTTTTAAATTATGAAAAAAGAAAGAGACTTCTATTAGGTAACACTAATAGAATATGTCAAAACACAGAAACAGAGCTAAGCTCAAAAACGCAGAATGTGGTAGGGATTACCACCTAATTTCTTTAAACGAATGGTATCCCCTTTATTGGGATGAGGGGTACAACTTCTATCCACGATGGAGAAGAGGTTACAAAAATCCCAACAAGACAATTCCAATCTTTAAAGTACGTGAGTACAGAACTTGGAAATACAACAGAAAAAACCAATATGTTGAGAGGAAGGTTACCCAAGTTGGTGAAGGGGACGGTTTGCTAAACCGTTAGGTCGAGTAATCGGCGCGAGGGTTCGAGCCCCTCACTTTCCGCAAAATACTTATAAGTAGAATAATATGTAATATGACAAAATTTAGAACATTGTACGGAACACCCATAACTGACGTTATTGGTTACATCAAAGATTATTTGGTTGATAAAACTGATGTTGAGATATTAATTGGTTCGGATTCACAATCATTTAGTAATTCAAAAACAGTTTACGGGGTGGTTATTGCTCTTTACACAACAGGTAAAGGTGCACACGTACTATGTACTAAAGATATCACACCATTTGAAAAAGACACATCAAGTAGATTAATGACCGAAGTTTGGAAAGCTGTTGAAGTTGCCGAACATTTGAGAAATAATGGTTTACCAAAAGCCACATGGATTGATATAGACTTAAATCCCGACCCAAGATATAAATCAAACAAAGTTTTGAGACAAGCGGTTGGTTTGGTTGAAGGTATGGGATACAAGGTAAGATACAAACACGCAGGTGCTATGGTGACTTACAGTGCAAACCATTTGGTAAGAATTTAAAAAAAAAGATAAGAGGGCTTGTTTTTTTAAAAAAGTCCTTTTATCTTTGTAATGTAATATTTATAGTCATGAGAAAAAACTAGATTAACAGACTTGTAGTCGTAACCCGTAAAGACTTAAAACCCGGGTACCAAATTGCACAATCGGGACATGCAATCTCTCAGTTCATTTTAGAACACTCCGAATTGTCGAAACGATGGAACAACAGTTATCTGATTTCATTATCCATCGATTCAGAAGAAAAATTACAACAATTACTTTTTAGGTTAGAAGATTCAGGAATACCTGTATCTCATTTCATTGAACCCGATATCGGGAATCAATTAACATCTATTTGCTTTCTCGAAACCGAGGAAACAAAAAGATTCACATCATCATTGCCTTTATCCTTAAAGGAATATAATAAATAAACAATTTAATCTTAAAAATTATGAAGTAGATTAACAAAAAATGTGAAATTATTTTTCACTTCAACAAGAAACACTTGGAAAATCCGACGATTCCAATGTGGGTTGTGAAATGTCGGGGCGACACTTATTATGTTCATCATGTTGATGTCTCACCGGGTGTGGGATTCTCAACAAAAGAAACTCCCGATAACCCTCATACCAAAGGGAGTATAAAATTCAAAGCAAATTTGGAAATTGAGGAAAACAATAACATAATAACAGCTAAAATTTTTTAAAAATGAAAAATACAAAACACAACCCAACAATGATGATTAAATCATCTTTCTCGAACAAGATTCATAATCTTTTAGGTATCAAACACAAACCATATTCAAAAGAGTGGTTTGAAGGTATGAAACAAAGAAGAGAATTGACTAATGAAGAAAAGTCTAAACTTTTTGATGAAATTATGAAGGTGTATGTTGAAACATCCGACGAATTGGTAAACTATCGTAAAGATAGGAGATTAAAAAAATGGGTCAACAAAAAACGTTTAGAAAGAGGATATGTCCCAAAGAAAAAAACAAAAAAAGAAGATTATGAAAAAAATCTTCAAAATGATTTGGAGATATCTTAATTAATATCTACTTTTGAATTGTGATTGAAAAGTGACAGTGACAAATAGACCAAGTGGGGCACACGTAAAATTGTATCAGTCGAAAGTCGAGGTGATAGACCACCATCAATCACAAACGGTCTCGTGGTGTAGCGGTAACATTACGGTCTCTAAAACCGATAGTCACGGGTTCAAATCCCGTCGGGACCACAACAAAAAAAAATATTTTTAAAAAAAATTACAAAAATACTTGTTTTTTAAAAAAAGTTTTGTATCTTTGTACCACAACAATAAATAATACATTTAATACGACATTTATGACAACAAGAAATTTAGTTGCATTTCAAAAGAATTTGGTGTGTTCACCAAACGACGGTCAAGATAACAGAATCGCTGTAGCAACCGTACAATCCCACCTAATGCAATGGGGTTACATGTTAGACGAAGACGCTTTCTTCGCATTAGCCAAATCAGATTTATCGTTTATTCAAAACTTCAATGATGAAGTGTTGAATCATTTGAAAAATGTAATGGGGGGTAAACGTAATTACCAACCTTTATATAAAAACTTCCCGCAAGAAGTGATGGTTATGTCCGACTTCGAATTGTACATGAATGCAATCATTCATTATTGGAGTAACGGTCAATGGGAACCATCTACCCATACTTACGAAAAAGAAATCAAGTTTGAGAAAATCAAATACAACTTGATTAAGTATGGTACTTCGGAAAGATTCTCAAAAATCTTCACTGACTTAGTGTCAATAAACACATCGTTAACTCCTCAAGACCTTGAGATTGTTAAATGGTTTGTTGAGAGCGGTGAAACATTAGTCTTCCCTGACACAATTCCATTCAAAGAGAATTTGTGTACATTGGCGGCAATGGGAATCTCGGGATTACCAGTTAAGACTTCAACCGATGTGTTAAGAATCGCCGTTCATCTTTCAGGTGGTGATATTAGTTTACCAAAAGTTCCTCAAAAGGAAATTAGGGCAAGTGTATGGACCACCCAAAGGATTACGAATCCTGAAAGAGAAAAGTTTAAATTCAAGAAATTCTCTCGTAAAGAGAGAAAATACATCTTGGGTTTACTGGAGAACACAAACTGTGACCCACGTGAAATGGTTTTAAGAGACCAACGTTGGGTACGTTTAGGCGAAATCTTACACCCGGGTGAATATAAAAACCAATTCCCTAAGTCTTTCGATGCCTTCAACAAAATCCGAAACGAGAAAGTTAAATCTTGGTTCGCACTTGTTAACGAAGGTTTCAATAAAGGATTAGAGAATGGTTTGAGAGTTTTGTCTCAAAGACCTGGTGAGTTCTCTCGTAGAATGGATTGGTTGGTTCGTACATATCCAAAAGATATCGAACTAATTATGAAGTTCTTCGGGGAAGCGGTAAAAGGTACATCAAACAAAGTATTGTTTGAAGTTTACACTCACTTTGAAAATCGTACTGAACCTATGAATAATAGGTCCATTATGGTAAAAGGAGCGAGAAAACGTACCACGTTACCATCACTACCAGCAATCCCTAAAGAGATTGTGGAAACCATCCACTCTAAATTATTCGAAACACTTAGAGATAAGTTTTCGGTAATGGAATCTTTAGGTAACTGTTGGATTGATGAGGAATTGAAAAAAATTCCTTTACCAACCAACATGAGAAGTATGAACTTCTCAACTAAACCAACAATCAGAGGTCAAAGAGTTCCACTCGATAACCCTGATGCAAAAGTTATCAGACCGTTTGTTCATTGGATGGATAAACGTGGTAGCGAAGACTTGGATTTAAGTGTTACGTTTGTTGGTGAAAAGGTGTCAGAAGTACTATCTTTCAGTAACTTGAGAGTTGGTAAATCTTGTCACTCAGGGGATGTGAGACATAGACAGGGTCCTTGTGCCGAGTACATCGACATTGATATTCAAGATGCATTGAAAAGAGGATTCAAATATGCTGTCATTGATGTGAGAAACTTCAATGGAGGTACTTTGAGTTCACTTGAAACGTCTTTTGGTATCATGGAACGAGAACACCCTGAATCAAACAAAACATGGTTACCTGAAACAATTTCAAATTGTCAATCATTGGAATCAGCGTCGTCAAACACATTGATTTCTATTATTGACCTTGAAACTAAGGAGTACATCATGTTGGATATTGATTCATCAGGTTTCGTTACCGCAAGAGGTGACTTCAAACACACTCTTAAAGTGATTCAACAATACGCTGAATTACCAAAAGTAAGTGTTTATGACCTTATTCTTCTACACGTAGAAGGTCGAGGAAAACAAGTTACCCTTGATGAAAATGTCGACGTACACTTCAAGTACGAGGACTTCTGTTACTCTTATGAGGAAACAGGAAAATTAATGGGTGTGTAATATCACCCACTAAGTTCTTTGAAATTTTGTAATAGGGGTTAATCAGGCGTAAATGGTTAACATAAAAATGTAGTGAAGCTCGTTCCCTTCCTTACTAAAAAATATTATATGTGGCTATGTGAGTCACTGAGAGGATAACGTTTACCTACTATAGAAATCACGGAGTGGTACTATTTTAGGTCTTAGAGAAGGTGAAAGTATCGGTGCAAACGTCTTACTTCTAACATACAACTATCAGATACAACGTTAGACACACAATCTCCACATAACTTCTTAGACGGCTATGTATTGGGTTACTTCTATAAAATACAATTGGATGTAAAACCACCCGTACTCTTTCCGTCAACCATTTTAATGGCTACGTATTCAGTTACTTCTATCTTTGACTTCAACTCAAAACCGATTACTGATACATTTTCCATTTACTTTAGTTCTTTGATAAAAACATTGATGGCTATTGACCTTGTTACTTCTAGCTGGTTAACTCAGGTTCGATTCCTGAATTATCCTCGAAAGAGGGTGATTTATTACAAGTCATATTTCCATCTAACTTCTTTACCGGCTATGAGTGTAGTTACTTCTATCCTTTATTATACGATTTTACTCATTCAATTTCTGGTTTTTATATGAGGGGTGTAGCTCAGTTGGTAGAGCACGTATTACTGGTTTAATTTCTGTTAATACGGCTATAAGCTAAGTTACTTCTTAGGCTGTTAACCTCGTGGTCGTAGGTTCGAATCCTACCACCCCTCCTAATTGTTTCATGTGAAACAATGATAAACAACAAATTAACAACATTTTAAAACAACAAAAATGGCAAAAACAACAACCGACGAAAAAGTTAAACAATTGTTTGACCTCGTACAAGAAAAAAAATTAGCAATCGAAAAGGCGGAAAGACCTTGTTGGAAAACAAGTTGTAATTTCGGATTCTCAGCAAATTCTGCACATGACAGGACATCAATTCCATTAGTGACTGATGTTCGTAAACTCGTAGAAATGTACGCTTTCTTAATGGAAAGACGTGATAAATCTGAAAGTGCTGCGAAAGAGCTTGGAGTTGATTACAATTTCACTTGGTTAGGATTTACAGTAGAGGAATGGAAAGACGATTTTCAAACTCGAGTGAATCAAATTTCAGTTCAAGAAAAACGTAAAGAACTCGCCGAATTAGAATCTCGTTTGAACGCAATTATTTCACCTGAATTAAGAGCACAAATGGAATTAGAAGCAATTGAAAAATTGTTGAGTTCTAAGTAAAAACTTTTCTTAGTTTTTTAAAACTAAGTGGTGGAGTCGTACCGAAAAACCGGTCGTCCTATTAAATAAGGGGTTGGGAAACTGACCCCTTTTTTAAATAAAATATTTTATATATATTTACAATATATGAGAATAGTTTGTATATCTGATACCCACTCTTTACATCCATTTATGTCACACGACATACCGAATGGTGATATATTAATACATTCTGGTGATTGTACAAATATTGGTGAAGAAAATGATGTTCGTCAGTTTATTACTTGGTTCCAAAATATTCAGGGATTTAGTCATAAAATTTTTATCGCTGGAAATCATGATTTTGCGTTTGAGAGAGAACCTTCATGGTTGAATCTATATACCGACCCAAATATTTTAACAGAACATAATGTAACATATTTGGAAGATGGTGAATTAGAGATTGTAAGTTCTGAATTTTCAAGACCAATAAAAGTATACGGTAGTCCTTGGCAACCCGAGTTTTATGATTGGGCGTTTAACTTACCAAGAAATGGTGAGGTTTTAGCATCAAGATGGGCCGATATACATGATAATACAGATATTTTAATTACCCATGGACCTCCACACGGTATTAGAGACTTTACTCCCACAAATTTACAAGTAGGATGTGAATTACTAAGAAGTAGAGTTTTTGAAATAAGACCGTTATTACATGTTTTTGGACATATACACGGTGCTTATGGTGGTGTTGAGGTAGATGGTATTACTTTTGCAAATGCATCAATTTGTACTGAAAGATATAAACCAACAAATAAACCATTAGTTTTTGATTTAACAGAAAATAATGGTAATTTTACAATTACATACGTAGACGAAGAAAATTAATTATCTTTGTTTCGTTCTTTGATTTATGGGGGTGTATGGAATCGATTGGCATTGATATCCTAAATGGGCACGTAGTCGGACTTCATCTACGACTTAAATCTACGGTGGAAAAATTCAAACGGCAACGTTTACAACAACATGGAAGTAGCAGGTCTTCTTGCAACTTCTAAAGTTGCTGCCTAATCGGCAGTAACTAACGGGTCGGTGGACACATAACCTTGGAACAGAAGTCCTTACAGTGTAATACCACTTAGAGTGTTAGGAGAATGGCCTGACTGTCTCTTTAAATTATAGTCAGGAACAGGTTTGTTGTTTTTCTGTGTATGAAATCAAATATTTGTTGGTTGTGAATAACCAAATAAACGTGTAGTCCATTTATGGTATGATGAGCAAGACGCGGGTTCGAAACCCGCCACCTCCACCAAATAAGAAGGGGACCCTAAAGGTCCCCTTTTTTATTGTTTTGTTGGATTAATATTTGGTTCAGACATATTTTGAATGTAACCATCTATGATTCTACTGACCGCTTCAGGTTTGTCATCCGATTTAAATTTTACTTTAATCTTAGCCATTCCATAGTCATCAATATTTTTACCTGAGTCAACTTTTATTCCTCTGATATTGTGTTTATAATCTTTTTTCTTAAAAATCCCTAAAAGTGATTTTTTTAAATTTGATACATCACATGAATCATCGTCAAAAAGAAGTCTGGCGTCAAATTCGACATCCAATTCATTTAACCCAATTGAAGAATGGTCCGCTAAAATATAATAAGGAACCACTATTTCTTTTTCCCCAACTTTAAAAGTTGTTGTTATTGGTGTACCATCTTCATTGAAATAATTTTTTAAATTATCAATGTGTTGTCTTTCACTAATACTTTGGGCAACCATAGCAGCCTCTAAAAGACCACCAATAAGTTCTTCAATATTCAATTTTGACATTATTAAAAATTATGTTAATTAAATATAACACAATTTTTTGACAAAATCAAATATCTTATTTACTTGGGTCCGCTGTTAAAGGAATCAAAGATGGTTCTAACATCTGAGTAAGATAATCAGACAACTTTAACATACCCTCAGTTGGTGGTAATTGTTCTGCGTGAACTTTAACTTCATATTTAGCTGAGTTATCTGTACTTCTTGTGTTTTCCTTATGAGTGGCAACTTTACCCGCAACAGTTGCTGAGAATTTCATACCCCACCAACTAGCAGATGCTGTTGCTGAATATGATGATTCACTATCAGAACTCTCTTGAGATGTTTCTGAAGTTTTAACTTCCATTGTAAATCCAATGTCGGCAGAAGTGATTGCTAAAGCCGGAAGTGGAACCAATGGTAACATTGGAACTTTATTGTATAATTTTTGAATTTCTTGTTGACCTGTATCACCGTTTGTTACAACTCTATTCATTTCAACATCCAATGAACGAGCGGTAGTGTTACCGTCCTTATCTTTTTCAAATGCAACTTCAGAGATGTATCTCCAAGTAACTTCATTTAATTTCGCTTGTCCTTTAGCCATACCGACAATTGGGGACACGATTAAGTCTTCAATAGGAAGACCCACAAATTGGTCTGCAATTCCTGCCATAATTTTGTTTTTTTAGTTAATTTATATAACAATAAATATCATGAGTAATGGTAAAATCGTTTACCCAAATTTGACCAAACCTTTATATTGTTTTTTGATTTTATCAATTTCGTTCATCGCTTCAGTGTATGTTTTTTTAATCTCTTCATTCACTGTAAAATCTAAAATTGTTTTACAATGTGGACAAGCGGAAACAGGATGTTTAATAATAAACTCTAAAGTTAATCCGAGTGGATTTTTACACATTGGACAAGGAAGTGCCATGATATAATATATGAATGGAGATATTATTTATCAAGGATAAATAAATGAGGGGTATATAACGAACAAAGGAGTCGATTAAGACCCCCTTGCCGAGATGTGGATACCTCCTTTCGTTTTTAGTCTGATTATCATCTCATGGCGACCAAACCATTTGACTCTAATTATAAATATCTCGTAATCTTAAATTATACGTATCTTTTGGCTAAAGTTTTTAACAAACCTATACCAATAACACCTGAAAGTGGGTTGAATCCTGAACCTTGTTCTTGTGATTCAATTTGACTTAAATCTTGGGGATTTGTATTCTGAGCAATGTATTGACTGACTTGAGGGTCATTAGCCAACGCGGTTCTAAATTGTTCATTGTTCATCATATCATCTAATTGATTCATACTTAAATCAGGTAACCCGAACATTTTAGCAACTTCACTCGAAGCAACTATCGACCTAAACATGTCTCGTCTTGATTGTCTACCCGCTCTTGTTACATTCCACCATTTACTCAACCAATTGCTTGGTTCCATACCTTTTTTTGCAACATATTGAGCCAATTTTTCATCTCTAAAAAAAGATTTCATTCCTGTTGCAACTGGTCCCTTACCTGTTAACATTTTAAGGTACCCTGCAGGTTGTTGACTTGCAATTTCTTTACCAATTCTCTGTGTTAACTGTACAGGTCTTAATTTTGATGCGGTTTGTTTTAATGAACCAATACCATCTGACATTTTTTGTGCCCATGACTTATTAATACCACCAACCGCATTGATGGTTTGTTTTACACCGGCATCATCAAAGTGTTTTGACATCTTTAAAAATTGTTCTTTTGCACTTGGATTTTGCATCAAATATTTTACTAAATCATCACTACTTCTCATTGCGGTTTTTCCAGCAACACCAGCACCTTTTAATACTCTGATAAATGGTTTTACAATGAAATCACCAACTGTTGGTATTAAAGCGATTAACATAAGTCCTGCGTAGATATACTCTTTTTTGTAGATATATCTAATGATTAGAATTATATCGGCGATTTCACCGATAATAGGGACAAAACCTGCAACCATTAAAATATTTTCAAGAGTGTCCTCCTTCAATACTTGTCTATTTTCTAATATTTGTTTTTTAGTAAGTTTCATTAGTGAATAAATTTACAAAGTTTGTCTGCGATTGTCTCACCCATGTTTGAATCTCTAATTACTTCCCCGAACATGTTACCAGCGTACCCCGAAGCAATACCACCTAAGTCAAGACCGTAATTATTTCTATCAACACCAATGGTACTACCTGCGATGTATCTTGATAACGCTTCTAAAACACTATCAATCATTTTTGGCATATGGGTCGAACAATTTGACATGTCTTTGAATGGTAATAATATATCTCTTACATCATAATCCGCAAACACCACCGATATTGTTGTTATTATTCCCTGATTTTTCCCACCAAAAACATATGTTAATAATACATTAATCACATATTCTTTAATTTGGGAACCACCAGCACTCAATAAATTACCACCAATATCCGCATTTGAAAGTGGATTTTCAACTCCCTGAATCGCGGATTCAACTTCTTCAATTGAATAGCCCTCATTCAAAAGATTTGACGTAATGAAAAAGTAACGTTCAAGAAAATACTCTTTATCTCTGATGTCATTTAACTCATCATACGAAGAATGTAATTTTCTTTCTCTTTCCTCAAGTAAAGTTTCGTTTATGTATTTTCTTAATTCCATTATTAATTATTTTATACCTCTATCACCACCTGATGCGGTTAAACCATATCTTCTCTTCATTCTACTAGCACCTGTACCTACACCAAAGTTGTATTGTTGTAAACAGAATTTAAGTTGTTCTCTTTCGGTTTTAGATGCCGTTGCAACTCCTTGTTGTTGGTCTCTTTCATCAATAGTTTTAAATAAAGACTTACAAGACTCACGATTTAAAGTAGTTGTTTTTGTTGCACTAGCCACTTTAGCGGGTTCGGTCTGAGTTGGTTCAGTTGGTTTGGTTGGTTCAGCTGGTTTTGGTGGGGTTATTGTTGAACCTGTGGTCGTTGTAGTACCTGTTGTAGGGGTTGGTGTACCACCCTTACATTTAGCCATTATACCATTATAAGTAAGTTCGTCGATAACGTCCATACCAAATTTATTTCTCATTACAGATAAGGTCAATGGACCAAAGTTACCTGTTTGATATTTTGATTCCATACCTAAACATCTTTGTACGTCTTGGATTTTTGGGTTTTTACAACCAAATGTGAATGGGAATTTATCACAATATCTATATTTTTCAGGTTGTGGTACAGGTGGAACCGGTACAGGTGGAACTGGTACAGGGGGTTTATCACCATCCCATGTAATTGAAATACCTGATAAGTCAGCGGTACCACCACCTTGTTCACCACCGCCTTTACCTGATTCGATTTTATTAATCATCGCATACATGTCTTGTTTTGCTTCAACAGATGAAGCTTTAAAGGTTGCGATGTAATCCAAAGTAGTTCTTAATGGATAATCCATTAATCCCGACTTATCATAAATTTGTAAGAATTTCTTACCTTGACCATTGTCAACATATTTCTGTAATAACTTTTTCGCGTTTTGTAAATCATCACTTGACACAGGAAAATCCAAATAATCAATCATTCTATCAACATCTGCTGATAATTCTGATGATGCTTCATTCATTTCCATTTCAGGAATTGGTTGAACCACATTATTTTTACATGTCCATGAACCTCTTTTTGTTTTGAAGTCAAGGGTCCATACTCTACCATTCATAAAGAATCCTAAACCACCTAAATTGTCATATTCGGGATTACCAGTTTTTTTAACAACTACGACAGGACCTCCACTACCACTTGTAGTTAATTGTCCCATACCTTTATCTACTAAGTTTCTCAAGCAATCTGCCATTCCGTCTGTTAGATTTGGGTCCACTATGTTTCCACCTTCATCCTCAACAATAACATCACTACCATCAGAATCTGTGAATATTGAATATAACAGATATGCACCACCGGCTAATAATGCCCATTGAATTAATTGTTTAGAAACACGGATTTTTTTAATACCGTTCTCAATCACAATCTTGGTACCACCTTTACTTTTTTCCCAAATCTTTTTTAACCATTCGTGATATTTTTTACCACCACCAAATACTACTGTCTTACCTTTTTCGATTTTCGCAATTTCCGCAGCCGTTTTTTCCGCATCTTTTACTGTGGTAGTTGCTGCTTTACCAGCTTCGGTACCTGTTTTAGCTGTCTTACTAGCGTCGGCCACACCTTTATTTAAAAGATTTGTTATTTCTGCGGTCTTTCTACCTGTGGCTTTAGAGGCCAATTCGGCAAATTCTTTACCGGTAATACCCATTTCCGTATAATATTTAGAAACCGCTTTAAGGGCCTCAGGATTACCTTTTTGGGCTAATGACAACGCTCTCTCAATATTTTTTGCAAAATTTCCTTTAACAATTGAATTGATAAATTTAATTCTATTTGAACCCTTTAATGAGGGAATAAATTCTTTCATCGCAACTTTTAATTCTTGCTGAGACGCTTTATTTATTAAAGCAATTGCCTCATCAACAGATTTTGCATTTCTTAAGAATTTTATGTTACGTAGTACACCTAAAGCTTCTTCCCCTGATTTGGTAAAGGCCATTAATAATTCCTTAAAACCTTGTTCTCTACCTTCCTCTAGTGAGGTTTCTTCTTCGATATTATCTTTTACTTCATAAGACTCAACAAGATTTATGAACTTTCTAATCAGTAATGTGTCTTTGTTTTCCATTTTTTAATTTTTCTTATTTTTTATTTTGGTTGATTTTCATATTGTTTAATTATTTGGTCAACATCACCGTCTATTCTTGTAGACATTGCTGTACCTAATTGTTGGACATTTTCTCCTTCTTTTTTTCCCGCGTAGTAGTTACCTAATTTTTCCGCCCCACCGAATAAACCATAAGACCCAACTCCCCACTTAGCACCTTTAAATGCCGCCCTTTCGAGCTCTGCAGCTGTTTTACCACCTTTAAATGCGGTTTTTAAAGGATTTACAATATCTGTTTTTACACCCTGTTTAGCGGTTTTAATGATTCCAGGTCCCTTTGTTGCGGTATTAAAAGTGTTTGTCAATGTTTCAACAATTTTATCTAATTTGCTTTTAGCTGTGTTTACCATTTGATTAATTTTAGGTCCACCAAAAGTTTTTGTTAACCATTGAATTGGTTTCATTATCATGTTACCAATGAAACTAACACCTTTAGCCAATAATTGTATTAATTGTTTAATACCTGGTAGTTTTGCTAATTTCGCAATACTTCTACCCGTTGATTTAATTCCTGCTTTAAGTGCCTTAGCAGCACCACCTGTAGCGAGTAATCCAAGTAAACAAACGCCGATATCTAAATAACTCCAAATATCGTCTTTAAGTTTTCCTGTAGCTAATTGATATATTTTCCAAATACCAAGAGCACCCCATAAGATTGCCCCCGCGATTTTACCAACACCGATAGCACTTAACGCTACTTCAATACCGATGGTGACTGGATTTAATAAGAATCCTTCTAGTTGTTCGAAAAACCATGGTAAGCCTTTATTTAAAACCCAACTAGCGGCATCCTTAACACTGTCCCAAACTTTACCCGCAACTGATTTAATTCCATCCCAAGTATCTCCAAGCCAACCTTCCACCAAATCATTTGGTGTTATTGGTAACATGTCTAACATTTTTGTTTTGACAAAATCCCAAGACTCTATTATTGTTTTATACGTAGATAAACTAAAAGTTTCTGAAGATTCATAGATTAAATTCATTCCATATCTAACTTCATACTCCGAAACTATACCTTTATCGTGGCTTATTAACGGGTAAATTAATTGTTTCATCTTACGAAACAATTCATTATTTTCTATTAATTTGTGTTTGTAACTGTACGCGAATTGACTCTTAAACATTTCACAAATAAATGCCGGATGTGCAGAATCTAAGGTAAACTTTAGACCTGTTTCTAAATCCACAACCATATTTTCTAGTTGTAGGTATCTTTTATCTTTACTTACATCAAAAACCATTTATTTTGAACTTTATAATATAAATATCACAGATATTTGATTTATTTAAGTGGATTACCTTTACTTCTTTTCAAAAGTGAACCAACAACATCTGACCATTTGGTCACACCAACTTGATTACCCGGCCCTCTTGTCACACCACTTTCCCATTTACCCACTTCAGGATATCCTTGTTTACTACCTGAACTACCAACACCACTTGTTGGTTGTGCTGCAGATGGGTCGTCACCTTGTTCATCCAATTGATTATCCCCAAATATTAATTTGTATTGTTTTTCAGAAATTATAATTTTCATTTTATTCGTCGTATATGGTGTTGTCCTTTTTTGAGAACATTTTAATGAATTGTCCGGCTTTAGAGTTCGCTTCATCTTCAATTTCACCTCCAATATCGGGTGGTTGTACTTTCAATCTACCCTGTTCATATTGTTTATGGTGTACCATTTCGTGCGCTATACTTCTTAAAATATCCACAAGGGCTCTGTTTTTAACGTTGATACGAACCACTTGAGGTTCTTTAGAGTGATTATAACTTGCGGTAGTTTTTAATTTACCTCTTCCATTTTGTAGGACGATAACGGGACATTTTTCTAAGTCAAGTTCTTCTTTAACGAATTTGACAAAGTCCGAAATTTTTTCTTTTTTATTATCACCTAAAAAATCCATACTTATAAATATTCTCTTCTCTTTAATTTATCCTATACTATATATACAAATAACTTATTAATTGATATAATTACTGGTATGATGGATTGGTATACTATAGAATATTTGTACCCGAGAGCACTGGATGTCTTCGCAAAAATGATGTTCCCAAATGTGGGTTTACCGTGTTTATCCATATTGCATTACTATGATATTAAAAAATTATACAAATTTTTTGATAAAAACGGTATCTATTTGACTGTTGAAATGATGACTAAAAACAACTGGGTTTACAGTGTTTCATTAAATGAGGGTAAAATATTTTACCCGTGCCAAGATTCCCAAACAAATAGAGAATCAATAGAAGAACAAGGATTTATGGAGTGTTTTAGGTTGTTAGAAATGAAACTAAAACCTGATGAGGATTAAATTTTATTTTTAACTTTTCGTGAAAATAAAATATAGGATAACCAAAAACATCCTGAAATGCAGTAAAAAATTATATCTGCAACCCAATACGAACCAGTGACCTCCATCAATAACTTGAATAAAGCGTCGTACCCGAATGGGAGAAAAAACATCGCTAGCATTAGTGATGTATCTCGATAAAGGGTCAATCTCGTCTCCTTGTGTCTCAGTTTTCGTATCACTATCGGGGTCCATAAGGGTGTATTAAAATACTTATGACTTAAAGTCTGTTTTTATTAAATATTAGATTACTCTAACATTTTTTTAATTCCGTCCCTCAAAATTACAAAATTATTGTAATTTGTACAGTTTTTTAATTCAGTTAAATCGGGTTTTCTCCACTTTGTATCGTTTTTCCACGCCTCCTTATATGAAACATTAAATTCAACACCCATGATTTCATGAATAATTTTGGATAGTTCTCCAATTGTTATTTCTTCATCAAAACCGATATTTAAAATTTTATTGTTGGTGTTTTCAATTAATTGTGTCATGATTTCAGCGTGGTCACTTACATAACAAAAAGAACGAGTTTGTTTACCATCCCCAAACAAATAAAAAGGTTCACCTGATTTAATTCTTTCGATAAATTCGGGTATTACTTGACCATAACCATTTGTTGCCATTCTTGGGCCATATGTGTTAAATGGACGGACAATTAAATAATCTTTATCGTTTTCCTTAGCCCATAATCTAACCAAATATTCGCCTATGGCTTTAGATGATGCGTAAGAATCTCTATCGGCCATAGAATCTAAAATAATATATTCACTCTCTTTAGTTGGTACCTTGGGTTCTGGTCCATATACTTCTGAAGATGATGCATATACCACTTTTTTAACAGAACTACCACAAGAACTTAGTATATTCTGAGTTAAAACGATATTGTCATTACAAACTTTATATGGAATATCGTAAAAATATTTTGTACCATTTATTGCGGCATAATGAACAACAATCTCGGGATACTCAATATCCATAATAATTTTTGTCTGACTTAAATTCCTTAAATCTAATTCATAAAATCTAAAATTTTCGTGGACTGGAAGATTAGACTTCTTACCTCTAAAAAAATTATCGACACCAACAACTTCATGTCCATTGGAAAGAAGTGAATCACATAAATGAGAACCTAAAAAACCGGCCGCCCCTGTTACTAATATTTTCACTTTACTTTCTCATCCCTTTTGGGACTTTTTTTATGAATTTATCATTTTCTTTATCTATGAATTTGAAAATTTCTACATCGATATTGTACTTATCACACAATACCTTCATCGCCTTTGTGTCTTTGGGTAAACATACTCCAGCATACCCACCAAATTCGTCATTCACATTCAAATAATGACTTTCTCCAACACCATGAAATAAAAACGCATCTTTTATTGCTCCGTAATTAGCACCAAAGTGTTGACACACTCGGTGAAATGAATTTGCAAATGTTATTTTAGTTGCTTTATAGGTGTTTGAGAAATATTTCATTAACTCGGCCTCAACAGTTTTCATTTTGACTCTATGTACAGGAAGAGTACCATGACTTTCAACTATTAAATCATAATCCGCGTCATTATCTACACCAACAACAAGAATATTGTTGTTAAAAACAAAATCATTGAATGCACAACGTTCTTTCAAAAACTCAGGTACAAATGCAAACCTCAAATTTGAATATTGTAGTTTTAATTTATCTGTGGTTCCCGGTTCTACGGTGCTTTTAATTGCAATTAATCCTGTGTAGTTTAAATCATTCAATTGACCAACAACACTATTCACTGCTGTCAAATCACATTCCTCATTTAAACCGATTAATGTGCTCACTGTTAAATAAGTGATTTCACAACCTAAAACATCTTCTATTTTTGTCTCAGGCATTTTTATATCATATGCAGATACTTCATGTCCTATGTATTCAAAACCATCTTTGATGGCTTGACCTACAACACCGATACCTATGACTCCAATTTTCATAAAATTAATTTTCTCTTCTTTCGTTGGGTTGATAGTGTTTAATTCTATCGTGCCAAATCGGAGATGCTAATAACACCGCCGGTTTTAGTTTATTTTCTTTTGTTAATTGATACATATACGACATCCAAGTTTGTTCATACGGATGCGCCCATGTGGTTTCAATAAACATTTTATAATTACCTTCTTTGCTAACAATCATTGGCCAGTTTGCGTAATAGATTTCACCATCTATATACGATAAACCATCCATACTTCTAATATTCTTAAACTCTGTTAATGGTACATTAGGGTCCAAACCTGTTACGGGTAATTTGTCATAATGTGGCCAATCTCTTGTTCTAATATGTTGAGGTACGTTGTACCAAGAACATTGTTTATCATTATCAAAATACACCTCAGTGAAGGATAATTTTAAGAAATCAAATTGTTCCTTCAACATTATTCTGTGAACCAAATTATATAGATTTGGGATGTATTTTCTAAAACCATTTCTACAGAATTGACCTTCAATTTCAGGAGGATTAACCGTCATATCATCTTCAAAGAAGAACATAAAATCGGCATCAGAATTATGAAAATGTTCTGCGGCTGCTTGTCTACCACCACAAATTCCGGTGTTACCACCTAAACTAATGTACTCAAATTTATAATGCTCCGCAATCTCTCTATTATTGTCTCGAGCTTCTTCGGTTGTTGAATTATCAAGTAAAACCAAATGAGGTCTATTCAACCAATCAGGTGTCTTTTCCATTGACGCAATGGTGTGTAGAACCTGTTCAGCGAAATTAAATGTTAAGACATATAGGTTTGTTTTAACCTTTTCAACATCCCTATCTGTGTACTTAATAAATTTTTGGGATTCAGTTATTTTAGGTGCAACAATATCTACTTTTTCATCAATAACAGCTTGAGTGAATTTAACAATCAAACCATTACCATCCAACTCAAACCTTTTGTACAAATGAGGTTCATTATATGACATCAAAGTGAATATACTTTCCTCTGTACCCATGTAACCAGTATTCAATGTATTAGTCAACATTGAATAATATGTTGCATTTGCTTCGTGTATTTGTTGTTTGTGTCCACCAAATAAACCACCTCGACAAACGTATTCTACGTTTGCACGTGCAATCTTATTCATCTCACTAAAAGTAAATCCGTGGATTTCAGTTTCGGCTTGATATGGGTAACTTAAAAACAAGAAAGGATTACCATATTGTGGTAACTTATCTAAAATGTTATTTTCAGTTATATGGGTATGTGGAACAGTATTTGTTATTCCCGCATCCAACCAAAAGAAATACTCAGTGTCAAACGGATTCCAAATGGATGCGTCGTTTAACATGAACATTTTTGATTGTACAATTGGATTATAATACTCCAATACCGCTTGGGGTGAACCCGATAACCAACCAGCTTGATTTAACCAATCAGGGTTTGTTCTAATTTGTTGTGTTTTATCCCAAAAAGGACTATATAAATTCTTAACGTCCTCAAGTTCTGTTATCCTAACATAGGTGTTTTCTCTTGTCCTTTTTTCCCAAACCAAATATTCATATTCCGCGGGAATGTAAATAAATAAGTTTTGAGGAATATCCAAGAACATTTTAAAGTGTTCTATATAGTGAGAGAAATCCCTACCGGGTCTACCTATATTCCACAATCCTGTTACTATGGTTAAATTATTGTTCATCTTTATTTTTTAATTTCTCATATACTTTGTTTATACCTCTTTCTAAACCAACATATTCAATACCCAAATCAACAAACTGACCTTTATATGGTTTCGAATTTTCACCATCAATCACAATGGGTAATGAATAACTACTTAGATTATTTATCATCTCAGCAATCTCAATTGTTTTATATGTTTTATCATATGTGCATTCATATGTCTTTGGTAATTTATTACTATCACTAAAAATATAATGTTTTACTAACGTTGTAAAGTCTTCCGAATAAAAAAAATCCATTTCTTTATTATCGAAAACTTTTAAAGGTTCTTTTTTGATGTATCTCAGAATGTTTGATTTTATAAATCGAGTCTCCATTTCGTTTTCATCAAATACCGCAAATATTCTAATGTCAAAGAAATTTTCTTTTTCTTTTATAGAATTATGAATAACTTTTTTACTTAAACCATATGGTGAATCAGATTTATATATTTCCGCACCTGAACCAAAATGAATAAATCGACCATACTTATTTTGACAATTTAATAAATTATAATACATTTTTAAATTGTCGTCCATCACCGTAAAATCATCCATTTTTAATCTACTACCACCCACAACAGCACAATGAATAACAACATCAAAATATCTATTTGAGAAAAATTTTAACGTTTCAAACGAATCAGTTAAATCAAAATCCTTTCTTGAAATTTTGGTGATTTCCAAAGAATTTTTAAAATTTTCAAAAATAATTTTTGAAATATATCCTTCTCCACCTGTTAATAAAATTTTCATTCCATTATTTGTTTCATTTGTTCTTCTGACAAATACGGATACATATTTTCTAAAGAATTGGATATTATTTTTCCGTCTTCAGTTTTGGAACTTTGGACTCTTGGTATCAATAATTGATTCTCATTCATCATAATTTCACAAATAATTGGTCCGTCGTAATTCAAAACTTTATCAATACTATTTGAAAGTTCTATTTCATCCTTAAACCGAATAGATTTAATACCATACGCATCTGAAACTTTTAAAAAATCTGGTGAACTAACTCCTGATTCCTTATTTGACCCAACATAATTACCATTAAACAAATTTTCTTGCATTAATGAGATGGCTAAATACCCATTATTATTTAAAATGAATATTTTGATTGGAATTTTATAATGGACAATTGTTTGTAGTTCTTGAATGTTCATTTGAAATCCACCATCACCCGCAATTAAAATCACATTTTTTGTTTTATCACCGTAATAAGCACCGATTGAGCCAGGTAATCCAAAACCCATAGAACAACACGCACTTGATGTGAATAATCTATTTTTACCATTCGTTTTTAATGATTGCATCGTACAAGTGTAACTCGTACCCATATCGGTCACTACGACATCATTATCTTTTAATTTTTTGGATAATATTTCCATAAAAGTAAAAGAATTAATTTTATCTTTAATTTTTACGTGAGGTTCTTTAAAAACTGGATAATCCCTTTTCCAATCCAGTGTTTTTTTAATCCATGAATCAAATTTTGGAATTTCTTTATATGATAATTTTATTAAAAAATCATCAATAAAAGATTTTAAATCGGTAACAATTTTATGTTCGATTTTTATTGTATGTTTATTCATTTCATTTTCGTCAATATCAACCATTATTTTAATTGATTTTGGTGAAAACTTGTTAGTTTGATATCCTGTGTTGGGGATGGATAATCTACTACCCAAAATTATTAACAAGTCAGAATTTTGTATAGCAAAATTAGCGGACCTCTCACCCAATAGACCAAAATTACCAACGTATAAATCATCATAACTATCAAATAAATCTTTAGATGTCCAAGTTGAAACTATTGGTATTTTAATTTTGTTTTTTAACTTGTGAAAAATATCTTCGCTACGAGAAAGGTGTATACCATTACCTGTAACGATTAAAGGTTTTTTCGAATTAATTAATAATCTATAAATCTCATCAAAATCATAGTTTAATATTTTTTCTACCTTTTCTTCTACAATATTTTCTACATCAATGTCCATACTTTGTATGTCCAATGGAACATCAATCCACACAGGACCCATTCTACCTGAAGTTGCTTCCATGTATGCTCTATTTAGGTGATACTCCACTAAATTTTTATCGGTTATTTGAACAGAGTATTTTGTAATAGATGACACCATTTTTATGATGTCACATTCTTGTACCCCTAATTGTCTTAAGTTTTTGTCCTCTAAACTATTAAGAGATTGATTAGTTGGTACTTGACCTGAAATAACGACCATTGGGATAGAGTCTTGATACGCTCCTAAAACACCGGTTATTGTATTAGTAGAACCCGGTCCGTTTGTTACTAAAACACATGCGGGTTTATTTGTAATTCTTGAATATCCTTCAGCAGACATTGCGGACGATTGTTCATGGTAATTGCAAATGTGTGTGAATCCAAATTTGGATGATGAATTTAATAAATGAGCAGCGGCACCGCCCGAAACTGAAAATATGGTATCAACACCTTTATTTTTTAAAAAATTAAATATAAAATCAGAAACTTTCATCTATAAATTTTATTGTATCACCCCAATTCTCAAATCTAAAACCATTATCGTCAACATATAAGAAAGCCCTCGGTTTTTCTGATGTGATTTCATGAACACATTCTAAAATGCCGTATTTATCTAACCATTCGGAAACCAATTCTTTTCCTGTTTTACCATTAACCAATGGTCTATCACTTTTTGCCTTTGCGGTGAAAATTATTATTTTATATTTTTTTGATAATTTTTTTATTGATTCTATTGAACCTTCAATCGGTTCACCGTAACAAGTACCATCATGGTAACCCTTATCAAAATTGTGAATCACACCATCAAAGTCTATTGCAATATTATTTTTATCGTTTTGAAAATTTGGGGGAAAACTATTCATTTTATTTTGTTATTGTCATTATAATTGTTCCTGGTACCACATTGTCTAATTGACTTGAAACTTTCTTTATAATTCTACCATATCCAACATCACCGGGTATAGTAACACAATGTGATATTTGATTTATATTTCTTATTAAACCACCTTTCAGAAACATAATCAAATCTGAGTCACTTTTATTATTTATTATCTCTATATCGTCAATTGTTTCTATTTTTAAATTACAATTAGAAAACATGTGATAATGAATGTCATTTAAGTCTGGTTCATTAATCCATAAATTTTCTTTTTCCATCACGACACTATTTTCATAAGGTTTGGATTCTCTTCCATAAACATCATTTAATCTAACCAAATCGTGTTTGTCTTTGGGTGTTTCAATTTCAAATAAATTGGTCCCATTAGGAGACAGTGATTTTGTTGAATGAAATAATCCTCTTCTAATCATAACTTTGTCTAAGGGTTTTAAAAGTCTACTATCTGATAAAAAGGATAATTCAGCGTCACCGTCAAGTAAAACTAAACCAGTTGTTTTTTTAGGGTGACAATGTAATGATGTCGAATGTTCGTGATTAATATGTAAAAACCATAAACCAACATCCTCGTTTTCATAAACAAGGTATTCATAACCCCATGGTTTTACAACTATTTGATTTTTAAAATCCATTAATAACCCATTCTTTTATTATGTACCCCATACGCGGTGTTCAACCAATCGCCCATAAAATCATAATGAGGACAAGAAATTATATTACCATCAACAACAACTGGACCCACATCAAATGTTGCACCCGCGTTTTCAATATCAACACTAATACTGTAATATCCCGATACTCTTCTATTTTGTAAAACTTTAGATGATATTAGTAATTGAGCACCGTTACAGATAGAAAAAATCGTTTTATCTAAAAAATTCCATCTATTAATAAATTTAAGTACCCCCTTTTCTTGTCTAACTTTTTCAAGAGCTTTAACACCTCCCGGTAAAACCAAAATTTCATATTCTTGAAGATATTGTTCAATTATATTATCATCTTCAAAAATTGTTGTTGGAACGTCACATATCATATGACTCCCCAAACTACCCCAAATCTTACCTTCTTTATTCGCCATTAGCGTTACTTCATATCCATGTTCTTTTAGACTATAGTATGGATAAATGAGTTCATGGTCTTGGTATTTCTCCCATGTGATTATTAATGCTTTCTTTTTTACCATATGAATTTGTTTTTATAATGCTCAACAATTTTTATTATTTCTTCATCAAATATTTTTATTGGTTTCCAACCTAAATTTCGTAATTTTTCATCATTAAGTGAATACCTTAAATCAATTCCAGGTCTAGTATATGACAAATCAACATAATTTGTGATATCATCTTGATTCTTATATATTTTAATTATTTTTTTTACTGTTTCTAAATTAGATTGTTCATGGTCAGATGAAATATTGTATATTTCATTAATACTACCCGATTCAATTATTTTTATAATTGCTTTGGAGGTATCTTCAGCGTGTAACCAATTTCTAATTGGTTCACCATTTTTATGTAAGGGTATTTTTTTATTTAATTTTAAGTACTTACATGTTTTAGGTATTAATTTTTCAACATATTGACCAATACCATAGTTGTTAGTTGGTCTTACTATAACATATGGTAAATTATATGTCCTACCCCATGCAATTATTAATTGGTCTGACGCCGCTTTTGTTGCTGAATACGGATTACTTGGTTTTAATAAATCGGTTTCATAATGAGAACCATTAACTATATCACCGTATACTTCATCGGTACTAAAATGTAAAAGAACGGGTGAGTTTGATGTCTCATTTCTACAATTTCTTAATAATTCTAAAAGATTATGTACACCGTTTATATTTGTTCTGACAAAGTCATCACTATTAGATATTGAATTACCAACGTGTGTCTCCGCTGCGGTGTTTATTATGTAGTCACAGTCATATAAAAATTTCAAATCATTTATATCGGATTTTATAAATGAAAAATTTTCATAAGAATTAAATTCATCTAACAAACTTGAATTGGCAGCATAAGTGATTTTATCGACCCCTTTAACATACCAACCTAATTCCAAACATTGTCTTGTTATGTATGAACCGATAAAACCTAAACAACCTGTAACATAAACTACTTTCATTATGAAAAAAATTCTTTTATTTTATCAGTAACATAATCAACATCGTCTATTGACATTCCGTGATGAGCACCAAGTAAAAATCCATTTTTCATAATTGTATCAGCATTTTTAAATGGTTCCAAATATTCTCGATATGCGGGATGTCGAGTCACATTACCGGCGAATGTTACTCTTGTTTGAATATGATTTTCTTCTAAAAAATGTAATAAATCATATCTATATTCTGTCTGTAATGGAATTGCCAACCAATTTGGTTTTATTGTATCATCGGGTAAAATAATTTCAGATACATCTTTTAAATTTGTCATATACCTCTCAATATTATTTCTCCTGATAATTTCAAATTTTTTAAATTTTTCTAATTGAACTAACCCAAACGCAGCATTCATTTCAGAACTTTTAAAATTATATCCTAAAACACTGTAGAGAAATTTATGGTCATATGGTATTCCGTCAACAGAGTGATTAAACCTATCAGACATTATTTCTGAATTATCACCCATTCGACCCCAATCACGGTATTGTAAACAAACGTTTTTTAAATTCTCATCGTTAAACATTACCATACCACCTGAACCACCAGCAGTGATTACATGACTAGCATAAAAACTAGTGGTTGAGATGTCGGACTCTAAAGTCTGTGTCACAGTATCCGCGGAATCTTCTATCAACACAATATCTTCTCGACCAATTTCGATTAAACAATCTTTTAAGAGTTTCCAGTCGGGTTTATTACCAATGAGGTTTGGTAACATTATGACTTTTACGTCATCGTCAACCAATGATATTATCTCACTTACATGTGGTACGTATGTTGTTAAACCCACATCACAAAAAACAGGTATTAACCCAAGTTGAATTATTGGGGCTAAAGTCGTTGAGAAAGTACATGAAGGTGTAATTACTTTAGTACCTTTAGATAGTTGTAAACAAGCCAAAGACAAAAGACACGCAGAGGAACCGGAATTAACAAATACTCCGTGTTTTTTACCAAAAAATTTACTAATTTTTTCTTCAAACTCTACCGTCTTTGGTCCAAAACCAGCAATCCACCCATCTCGAAGACAATTTACAACCGCCTGTATTTCCTCTTCACCATAGGATTCAAATTTATTCGGTGCGTACCATATTTTTTTCATAAACTATTTTTACATCCAACCCATACTAATAAATTTCATATGGTTATCATCGATATTATTATGTCGGTGTATATTGCAACCTTCCACACCTTCGTGTGTTGTGTGTCTAATTACAGGGAAAGTTGTTACACCACCTTTCTCTCTCCATTGTTCAATAGTGTAAAGAGGTTCTTCATCACTATAAAATCTAACTAATTTTTTAAATCCATGTTTACCCATGTATGCGGAAAAAGACACGTCGTCATTCCAAGATGCATCCATAAATTCTTGATATAAATCATCTTGGAAGAAATACCTTTGGTAAGATATTGTCTTATAGTGTTGTAAAAATTTCACATACACATCTTTGTATACCGAAACAACAAAAGTGTTTCTAACATCATCAAAATCAGATGGGTTTTCACATCTACTACCGTCGTATCCACAAGCAGTATCAACATATGTTTCCTGATTTTTAACTTGTTCCTCAACCATTTTTGGGTGGTAAACTAAATCATCGTCACATACAATTAAAATTGCATCGGGTTCATTAACTCTTTTTAAAGTTGGAACTAATTTGGTCATGGTTCCCAAATCCTCTAAACCTTCATATATTTTAAATTTTGGATGTTGTACCGATAATTCTTTCATCCACTCAGGAACAACATAAGTTTCTCCTGTTAATTTACTTACTGACGGTACATTGAGATGAATTTCGTATTCACCATTATAATCTTGTTCGATTAATGATTTAATGTTACTTTTTATTCCCGTATCGTAGTCCGCGGAAAGTCTAGATGGGATTGTGGTTAAACTCACAATAACTCTTCTTTTTGGTTTCATAATTAGGTTCTTAATTTTATCAAGTATCGACATAATTTATTTATTTTTCAATGTATATTTTATCATTATTTTGTGTGAACTCATCATAAATTACTTGGTCCATTGCACCCATGTGATGTCCACATTGTTTTCTAAATTCATTAAATCCCGAATCAGGAAAAGATAATTGTCTAACAATTGGGAAACTATGTGACCCTCGACCGTTCCAATTCACAGGTCTCCAATCGGTTTCATTTTCCCAAGTTGCACATATGTAATGTCTTTCTTTTAATTTAAAGTAGTAACCAGCTAAAACATCATCATTTGTTGCCATTGATAGGAATGATTCATCCATAAAATCATCACCAAAATAACTTCTGAGGTATGAAACTGAATGCCAATGTCCGGGTTGAACAACTTGTCCGTCATATTTTATTGGGAAGAAGAAATGTGTTGGACTAAGTGTGTATTTGGTTACACCTTCCTGTTCATCATACCATTCACGTTTTTCAATACAATTATCACCTCTAAAACAAATCATTGCATTTGGATATTGTTGCATTTTTTTAAGGTGGTATTCTAACATATCTTCGTGATAGACATGGTCATCATCACAAACAATCATAATATCATTAGGGTCACTGATATACAATAACGCACCTATAATTTTTACAACAGGTCCATAGTCTTTTTCAACTCTGTTTAATATTAATTTTGGATTTTGATTAGCGAATTCAATTAAATCATTTGAGATTACATATTCTTCGTCATTATTATTTTTATATCTAAACGGAATGTTAAGTAAAACTTTATAATCTTTGTCCGTTTTTTGATTCAATAAGGAAATGAGATTTTCCTTAAATGAATCCCAAAGATTAATTCTTTTTGGTACTGTTGTTAGTGAAATATAAATCATCTTATAGGTTGTTTATTAATTTTAAGAATTCTAATGAGTGGTCTGCTCTATTTAAATCGTTTTTTCTATCTTGTTCAGTCGGGTAATCACCCATATCCAAAGATACCTTCTCCCCCGTTTTAAATAAATCCAAAACTCTATTAAAAGTTGATTTGTTATTTAAAACCAATGACTTATTTACAAATGTCATTTCAAGAATGTGAGGTAAAACAATGTTCACATCACCTTCAACATACGGAGACGAACCAGCGTAATTATTCGCGTGAAAATGACAATGATAAAAATATTCATTTAATCTTTTCACGATTTCAAAATACCTTTCAAGATTCTCTTTTCCATCTATTGGGTGAAATTCTACAACGATACCTGTAACAATTTGGGATAATCTTTCGATATCGGTGTTTAAAAAGAACGGAAATTCCGCACCTTCAATATCCATTTTTAAAAAGACAGGTTCTTTGATTCCACTTTGTTCGTAATGTGCGAAAAAGGTATCAAGGTCAGTTTCTTTTTGGTAAGATAAACCTTCTTTCTTAAATGTCATCAAATGTGACAAATCGTGTGGGATACCCGCACCTTCAACAGTGTGGTCATAAGAAAATGATGGTTTATTTGTTTTTCTAACGTAGTCTAATTCAAATGAAATGTCTGAACCAACCCCATAAGAAAAAAGAGCCGCACTGTTATCTAATACGATTTGTGGGACAACATAACCACCATCCCATTCATTACCTAATCTAACTTTAGGTGACTTAACGTCATATATTTTTAATTGTTCTATCATACAATATTTTTATTTTCAAAAAAATTTATTAATCTGTCTCTATTTGTGATATGTACTTCACCATCTGACAGTTCCTTTATTAAATACCCGTCTTCGTCACAATATAAACTGTGAACATCCACATAAATCATTTCATTTTCTTCACATTTGGTTTTTAACATTTTATTTAATTTCAACACATATCTAAGTCTATCTTCATCTGGTCCAATTACAGGGTATTGTTCTTGAAACCTTAATGGGTCATAATCACCACCAAAATATCTAATTGCGGGAACTATACTCATTACACCAAAATCTTTATGTTGACTCTTTTCCATCACATCAAAGAGGTTATTAACCAATGTTGATAATACCTCATCCTCATCTCTTCCGTTTTCATTTATTTGTTTCCATATGTGACATCTACAATCAATTTCACCAAAAGCAAGGACCCACAATCCCTCTCTTTGAACTTCATTACGAGGTATATAATAGTCATCAAAACCCATTTCAAAACCGTTTATGCCGACACTGTGTAATGTTCGTGGTCCGATATTTAACGTTCTTACTTTTGGGGACTGACCACTACCAATACAAAATGTATTTGAGTGCGAATCACCAATCACATAAATTATATCATATTTCTTATTCATCTTATTTTAATTTTTCTAAGTCAATTAATTCATCTAAATAAATTCTAACATAGGAGTCTAAAGTACAATTCTCCTCGTACCACTTTCTACCGTTTTTAGAATAAAATTCAACTAATTTTGGATTATTTTTTAACTCTTCAAATTTGTCAATGTAAGCGTCTGATAATTTTTTAAAGTCACTTAAATCGTCACATTCTACTTTAGCATAATGATAATTAGGGATTAGTTTATTATGGTATTCTATTACTAATTCAGGTCTTATAACAGCACATCCTAAACCCATACCGTCAATTGTCCTCGCGGATATTTCTGCAACGGAGTTGACATCCATTATAATGGAATATTTTGACAATTTTTTTATGAAATCTTCACCAGATAATCTTTCGGACGGATTTGTTTCAAATCTATTATCAGTTATTAAATAATTTCTAAAAGGTGTGCCTCTTCCATTAAAAAATAATTTTTCAGGTACGATTCTATCTTCATTTTTATATGAAATTTCTATTTGGTCATGACCACTTTTGAAATGTGTTGTGATTGTACAAGGAGTATACTCAAACTCGACACAATCTTTTCTATATCCCTCATCATCATAACAATCATGAGGTATTAATTTTTTATATTTAAAATCGTCATAATGAACACCTTCCGGTTGGAAAATGTTGACGCAATTATCCAAATCCCAACCCCAAGAATCTCCATATCTTTCATATAAAGGGTGAGACTTTTCTAAATTACTTTTACCAATGTAATAAGCTTTGTCACACCAAGAAATCACCATAAATTTTTTTGATTCAGGATTTTTAATAACATGTGTTGCAATACCATATGCAGGACAACAACAATTTGTATTTATTTCTCTAGTGTTTATCGGAGTTATTTCGATGTGGGGATATTTTTTAACCATCTTTCGATACAATTCAAATGATGTCACTGTATACATGATTGCAATATCATCATACCCCTTATTGAAGTCATTTAAATCATCGACAGTCCATTTGTCAAAGTCTAAATAAAATTCTAATTTATTTATATCGCCCATTATTATAAAATATAAGAAATATGGGTTTTATAGTAAACTAGTGATTATAATATTTTACTTATATCAATTAATTTTGTTGCGATAGATGAATTCATCTCAATTGTTGCATTTTCCTCATACCATTTACGACCGTTTTTGGCAACAAAATCTATAAAATCGTGGTCCCTTTTTATTTTTTCAAACTTATCAAAAACCCTATTTGCAACTTTTTTACAATAACCTTCATAATCAT
>JACCDY010183000.1_pt1 | contig 29039 bp, 33 predicted proteins | sample 7446391 | NCBI WGS metagenome assembly JACCDY01 (sample SAMN15323451, study PRJNA562643) | freshwater metagenome | isolation source: river surface water | place: USA:Blue River Watershed | collected 2017-08-18 | reverse complement strand
TTTACATTCGAGACATTAACAATTCGCTTCGCTAAAGTCAAATTCGAACGTGCCAAAGGGATTACAAAATCAGCACAATCTTCAAATCGACTATTTGTGTTACGTGGCCAACTATTGTAAATTTGAGCTAGCTGGAATTTAGTAAATTGGGTTTTATACTTATGAAAATGCTCCAGGCGCGTATTGAAATCGAAAAAGCGAAGATTAAACACAAAATTGCCGAGTTCGAACGCTTCTTCGGTTTCTGTGTCGTCGGATGACTTTTTTTGCTCGGCCAATTTGGCATGAGCTTCTGCCAGTTCTTTTTTAAGCAATTCGTTTTGTTTTTCGATATTCCTGATATTTTCAATGATTGCCGTAATCTCCATTAGTTCTTGTGAATATTGTCAAACCTATAATTAATAAGCAATGTTTGTTTAGATGATTTTTCGAAGGTGTGTATTGGAACAATAAAAATTCAATTTTCATCTGGACGCAACGGCAAATTTCGGCCGATTTTCGAAAGGTCGAATCGCCATTTTGTGCCGAAAGTAGCATTTCGGTCAATTCTGTGTGTTAGACATCAGTCGGAAACGCCCGAATTTAGGAAAAATGCCCCATGGTATACCCTCCCCCAAAGTGATATAAAAAATGATTTTTATTTTATATAGAATACAAAAATTTGCCAACCACAATGGAAAACAAAATAGAAGAAATGAAAATCAAAGCAAAAGGTATTGCAGAAGAGTTCGAAGACAAAAAAGGAAAATTTTATACTACGAAACTGGAAAAAATTATCGACAAATTAACAGAATTTCAAACAAAAATCACGGCTCTGGACATTCTCATCAAAGAAAAACAACCCAAAGAAACGGAAAATAAAATTGCCGCTCCCACAGAAGTTGAAACAGAAGATGTTTTGGGAATCACAAAAATCATAAGTGAAAAAGAAACAGAGCAACAAAAACAATTTTATTCCGGATTTGATGTTGCTCAACTGTTGGAAGAATTAAAAAAACTCAAAGACAAGCGACGGCGTCTGGGCATTCGAATGGCAGAAGTTCACAAAGACTTAGTGACGCTACGCAACCAGGAAGATTATAAGAAATTTCGACATGAACGATTGAATAAGATATTTGATTTGATGCATGAAATATTTGACGATTTGAAACAATCGATTGAAGAAGAAATTAAAGAGTTTGCTGATACTTTCCCTCGATTTTTAGAAAATGGAGCGGACGGCGGTGAGACAACTGAAGATTACACTGGTCGTTTTTTACAAAAAATTACAAATGATGTCTCGCGTGTAAAAATAGAAACATTAGCAATGATCAACCAATTTGTATATCCATCATTTGAAAAATTAGCTCCGTTATGGGAAGAGTTCACAAAAATGACTACAGACGAAAAGAAAACATATATCGCAACAAATACTGGAAAAAATACTGGAAAAAATATATATCATTTCCAACAGTGGATGCAAATGGAAGAAAGTATAGAAAAAGTAGAAAAGACCATTATTGATATGACCGCTATGCAAGTTCTTCAAATAGCTCTAGCAAATGCAGCAAATATCTTCGCTGATGATCAACCACCGAACGATCAACCGCCAAACGATCAACCACCGAACGATCAACCACCGAACGATCAACCGCCAAACGATCAACCACCGAACGATCAACCGCCAAACGATCAACCACCGAACGATCAACCGCCAAACGATCAACCACCGAACGAACACGAATAGAATTATTGACCCTCGACTGTTTCCGTAGAGGCAGATTTTGGATATGTTCTGATACCGAAAGCATAATTTCGCTCTTCGTATATTTGCGAAATGGCATCATATAATGTGGCACTTCTCATAATTTTACCATTTTCCCATTTAGCATCAAATATAAAAATACCTTCGATTGATAAAGTTCCTTCGATCGGAATAAAATTTGCAGTAGTTTTGCCCTTAAATTTCAGTTCATAATAAGGTTCGTCGTTATGATTTTTTTGCATTCGACTAACAAATTTGTAATAAATTGCATATCCGTTTCAGAAGGATTCTTTTTGAAATCTTCCTTTTTGATTTTACGTGTTAATTCGGATTGTTTTAGTTCGCCGTTTTCGTAAGTTTGAGTTGTTGTCAAACCATACCAACGTGTGGAATTACAAATACCGTGCAATTTGCCTTCTTTATAATTCGATAGATTAACAGTTCCACTCGAAAACAATTGTTTGCATAACCCATGTATTTTACCTTCTTTCCATGTTCCTTCGAAAATAAATTCTTCTTTTGCTGATGTAAAAACACCATTTCCATGTCGCTTATCTTTGGCAAATTCACCTTCGTAAATATTTCCATCTTTAAAGACCATTTTCCCTTGTCCTTCCCAAAATCCCTTAACCACGTCACCTTCATATACAAATTCTATTTCGACTAGATCATTATCAAATGGAATTCTACCTTCATAAATGGTTTCTCCTGATTTTGAAAAAGTTCCCCTACAAGTAATTTCTCGAAATTCTGCAAAAGTCCATTTTTTGGGCAATTTGAAATCTTGTTTATTGTTTGCACTCATTGGCCAAGACAAAGATATATTATATGTGGTATAAAAAAATCAATTTTTGACATGATGGAAAGAATCACTATTGTCGTTTTTCTATCACCAATACGCGATAACGTTTGTCGGAACTTAAAATGAAATTTAGAATATCGATGATGGTTTTGGGACGTTCGAATTTATTGTAATCTATTATGTCATTTAAGCATAATTGGCAATATAACAAATTGATAAATGTGTTTTCATTGATAGCGATATCTTCTGCAGACTCTGGCGGAAATGTAACTATTCCAGTTGCATAATCTTTTTTGTATTTAGAAACCCTTCTTAATGGTAAAATGAAACGAGACTTATCGAACTCTTTCTTTTGTGCCACAAACATATTAAATAATTTGCCCTTCAATATGGGATATGCTGCGGGTCTCAATTCTAATTTTTGATCCTCTTTTTGATCATTAGTTGCTAATCTTACCTTTTCCCGTTTTACCTTTTCCTGTTTTACCTTTTCCTGTTTTACTTTTTTGGCCTTCTGCGTAATGTCGTTTTCTGCCCATTTGTAGAATTCTGCAAGATTTATATGTTCGGTAGGCAAATAGAAAACCACATAATGCAATATACGATTTTGAGAAACAGCTGCAAGTAAATCTGAAGGAGTTCCAAACCATGGTTTCACTACGTATTTACCTTTATCGGGGAATGGATTGTGAGCACTGTCATACATAAATTGCATCATTGAATATATAAACCAACGGCATAAATGATGATCTTCGTTAAAAGTAATATTGCGAAAATATACTATAGCAGAACAAGATTTCTGAAAGTGCGAAACGACAAATGTCGCATGTTCTATGAAATTTTCGAAAAATAAGTAAGATTCAAATTTAGCTAAATTCTGCTTTGATAACTCTGATTGTGCCAAATTTAAATAGAACTGATTATCGATGTGTATATCTTCTTTATTTTCATTGAAGAAATAAAGAAACCATTTATTAGTCGTGAAATTTACTACTCGTTGATTATAAATGTCCACATGTTTTTTCTTCAAATATTGCGCTTCTTTCCTCATCTTCTTGAACCAAACCAATATCGGACCTTTCGGTTGGAGATAATCCCATAAACGCATTATTTCGTAATAATAATAAAATCTACAATAGTTTATTGTTTTTTTAATGGTTTTAATGATGTGGGCACATTTGATCGCTTTAAATAACCGCGAAAAGTAACTACATTTATTCGCAATTTTTTCATAATTTCCTTTTTTAAGGCAGTCTTCAACGAAAGGTCTGAAGTTTTTAAATTCTTCTTCATCATCGAGAAGACGTTCTCTATTATTGCCATAAAAAGGAAACCCATTTATATTCGGTATTAAAAATCCACTACTTTGTATTTCCTGACCGACTTCCCTGAAAGTATTCATCAATATACTTAAAAAAATCAAAATTTAATATTTCTATTTTGGCGCCAATCGATTAAAAGTCGGCCAATTAAAATTTTCGTTTTGCGTGGCTATAAAGATACTCAAGTTCACGGATCTGTTTTTCGTGGGAGAATTTATTGGCGTTTTGCGATTTATCTTCATAATATTCCTTGTCGCCTTGTTTAACTCTTTCATTCGAGCGGTCGATGATAAACTTAATTTCTGTTTTGTGATTATCGAAAGATGATTCGATTTTCTCTTTCATGTGACAAATAGTGCAAATTTCCATTATACAAAGCGAAATTATGCAGAGTAGTGCAAATTTATTTGGCTTATATTTTTTGTCTGTGTCATTTGCGTTTCGGCAATTTTTGGCTACTGTTCCGTCCGGAAAGAATTGCAAATTCACGCAACCTTTACAGTCGTCGCAGAATTGTTTATCGACTGCACAGTTAATTTCATTTGTTTCGCAACGGTCTTGAAAATTCGCAAACGAAACGACAAAAAGAGCCAAGACTAAAATTACGGACAAGAAAAGAATTTTTATGATAAGATATTGACCAGCATCGTTGATAGCATCGTTTGTATCCGCGATAAGATTAAAGTTTTTCTTTAAATGGGTAATTTCCCACACGTCAATGGTATCGTCTTCACTTACATTTTCCAACGCGAAAGTTTTAGAATTTTGCGAAGTTAGACGTGCGAATTTTTGATTTCTACACATAACAAAATAAACATACTCTCCCATAACGATAAATATAAAAATCAGCGAAACATACGTTACTATAATAAAATCGTTATATTTGGCCTTTTCAAAATACTCGCGCGTTATTGTTTTAGGAAAAACGCATGTCTCATTGAACGGATCATAACACCACGAACACCCATTCTGAAGGCAATGTTTCGAAGAATTCGTGCATGAAACGTGAAATCGTTCGCACATAAATTTCACTGGATTTGCTGGATCATTTATTTCTGGGGTAGCGTTACAAATGACAATTATGACGATAGAATAAATTGCACATCTTACAAAAGATGATAATTTGAACGTTTGAAGGGTTGGCAAATAAGTGTGGCTCAGTTTGATGGAATTCAATTGTTGTTCAATGATAGATTTTTTCTGTTTTTCTTCCAATGTCTTATCTGCCAATGCCGTATTTTTTTGACTGTTGTTAGTTGTGCTATCACTAACTTGTCCGAATGCGTCTACACTTTGATGTTTCCAATCGACACTATGACGTAAACCCGGTTGAGTGGAATGCATACTTTTGTCAAACGTTAGCTTTACTTGTTATATATCCTCTGTTCTAAATTCAATTTTTTGTTATTTAAAAAAATGAATTTAAATGAGTATATTATTTGCACCACCAAGACATTCATATGGATTTTATATATGATACACATCAAGATCATTCGTATTTAACAAAAGACGACATCGAAATTTTCAACGAGACCGAAGCCAAAGTTAAAATTTGTGCGGTAGAAATGTCAGATCCGGAAACTTCAGAATGGATTAAATGGTCGAAAAATTATGAAGAATATATCGAAAAATATCAAAAACTTCCCAAACCATCGGATGAAGACAAAGAAAAAACAGAACTTTATTTATGGTTTGATCGTAACTTAACATTAAATCTCAAATGTTCCTTAAAGGAATCATTGATGTTTAAATGGCGAGTTTTGCTGGGAACAATTTTGGATCTCATTCGGTGTTCAAAAATAAAAGTTGAAGACGAAGAATGGCTGACTAATTTTAGATCATTATTTGCGTTTGTGGTAGAAAATGATCGTTTGCCAACGCAAAATGAACCGAAGTTGTTTTCGTGGTTAGAAAGACAAAAATTTCTCATTTTGACGGAACGTTTGCCTTCCAGATACAATCATATCTTCAAAATTTTGGTATGTTATTACCAATATCTATTCATAGTGAAAAAAAGACAACTACAAAAATTACAACTAATAACTAATTTTGTAAAGGCAAATGATAGATTACCAATAAGAAAAATGCGTGATGAGACCGAAAAAATTTTAGCGGAATATTTATGTCTTCAGTGCAAACAATACAAGAGTATAAAATTGGAATCGAAACAAAATTCGCTAGAAGGCAAATATTGGTTTGATTTTGTCAATCAGCATATTTCTTACTTCCAAAAATCGCCAGAAAAACAACACAAAACATTCGTAGACCAGACAACAACTTTGAAGATAACTCCCAAGCAAAAATCCAAACAGCAAAAACGCAAGTTAGAAAATAACGCATCGGGCGGCACACAGAAAAAAATACAAATTGAACCACCAAATGATGGAATATCATACTTTGCCAAACCGCCCAAGCAATCCTGTGACTAAAAATTCGCTTTACCGACGAGAACGAGACCGCGTTTTGGACTTGCTGCGTTTTGGACGTCCGCCTATTTTTTTGAGATTTTCGGAAATCTTGTCAAGACAAGCTGTGTCTTTGTCTTTTGCGCATTTATACATACCTTTGAGTTGCATATGAATGTCGACTTTTTTCTCTTCCGTATCAGCAGTTTCCAGTAATTTGTCACGCCGAGCAATTAAACTGTCAACGAAAGGATCATTTTCTTTCTTTGGTTTTTCTGTTTGTCCTGTTTCTTTTTGACTGGAACTTTTGGCGGCTGCTTTCTTTGGTGCCGCTTTTGACGCGCTGGCTTTTGTGGCAGCTTTTTTCTTGGGAGGCATTTATAACAACTGGTTATGTTTTTATATTAAGTTATCTAAATTTTAATATCTAAATTTTAATTCGGCCAGAAGTATGTTTGTATCATTTTGTAAAAATTCTGGAAAACAACTGACGGTTCGACAGCCACGATCGATATCTTTTTTGGTAAAAAATGAAAAACAATTATAATATAGGTTAACTTGTGCAAAAATGGGTCAAAGAAATGACAAAACTACGAAAACAATAGAAGATGTTGAAACGCCTATTTCGTTGGATGCGCTACGTGAAAAATGTATAGTTACTGCCGAACAACATGTATTTTTAGCTTCTGTAGAAAGATCTTTCATGGAAATCGTAGCAAAAGGGTTTACACTAAGAAATCAATTTTACAAAACACAACATGAAAAAATCACAGAAAACATTTTTATGGTGTGTGACGAACGTCTGAATTTGTTCCAATTGGAACTTATCATTGATTTAGACAAAGTTGGCCTTTTTGCTCTATTCGATTTATCCGAAGAAATGCCAACATTTGCACGTGCTCTGTCACAACCAGCGTCAAGCACCAAACGCACAATCGACCGACAAAAAACCAGCACGGAAGTTTATGGCCCCACATTAGAGATAAAAACGAATGAACAACCAACTCCAAAAAAATCTAATCTTCATGGCTTATTTACTGCATCTGACGATTCTGAAGTTTGCTATGCGTTAATCTATCTGCCAGACGAATTAATCGAAAAATTTTTACAGCTGGAACAGAAATTTTTGGATTCTTTTCCAGAAAAAACAGTCAATCCTCTCATAGATGAACTATCGCAATTAGCAGTCATAACCATTAAACCCACTGTCGGAAATGACAAGGCACTTATGTATAAAAATCTCAATTATGCCTCCGATAGATTAGGAGAAACCCGTTTGCGCAAAGGACACTTTTATTTGTTCTACAAAAACTATAAAGTGCGCCAACTTCAATTAAGACTACGAGATGCAAATTCGGATTTATATTTATTCGAAGCGATGTTCGAAAGAAAATTTAATCCATCATCTAAGGTAATTTGTAGAATACGTGAAATACTGTTCGATCTTTCCGAATTTGGTATGGTTGTGTTACCTTCGGATATTGACAAATTCTTCGATTTGGGATTATCTTCTTTCCGATTTTTAATTTGTATGTTGCCGATTCAAGCCTTTTCATTTATCACTCCAAACTTCATAGAAGAGGAAAAACGCAGGACAAAACTACAAAATCTTCTTACAATTCAGCAATCTTCACCCACCGCCAAAGCCAATAAGTCACTTTCGCCCTTAATTTAACATTAAACTTCTATTTTAAAAAAATTGATTTTTTTATGAGTTTAAAACTATCCAGAAGTATAACTCAACTAGCAGAGGCTCAACTCGCAGAGGATCAATGTCGCTTTTTCAAAGTATTTTCGTTCCTGGTGTTGATAACTGGCAATTTTTCTACTCAAGCGTTTTGTTCAGTTTGGTGTTTCTTTTCGACGCCGGCACACGAATTGGCCAAATCCTCGCAGTATTTTGGAACTTTGACCATTCTCTTGGTTCGACAAGAAAAATCGAGTTCAACATTACAATCATTATGTGGATCACTCTCGCTTTGACTTTTAACTTGCAATTTCACAGGAAACTACATCCTGTCATTTTCAAATTTATCCGAAAAATCTTTGAGGCTTATATTCTAATAGAATTTATTCGTTATTGGTGTGCAATGATGCTAAGCATAGTTTATGTGCTAAGTAAATTTCCATATCTTTCTAAACTCGGTGACACTTTCGATTCGATTCCACTAACACTTTTCAATGTCAATGATTTAACTTTAAATTCGATTACTAGCTCTCTTTTTAAATTAGTTTTTAAAACGTTGGGTCTTATTTACTTAGTTGCAGGACCTCTCGGCAACATCGATTTTTATTAATCATTCGGCATTTTCAGGTTTTCGTTGCAAATTATAAAGAGCTACGTAGCTTAATACCACAAACAAAAGTGTCCCGGCATTTGGCGAAATAAACCAAACAATTGCAACTCCACATAAAAGATAAATACCGATAACATCCAATGAATAAACATTAAATCCCGATATTAAAATGAACAATAGTTCTTGCGCAACTTTGGATATTTTTTTGTCTACGCAAAGGTTTAAGTTTTTGAGCTGATCGACATGAATTAAGCCTGTCATGAATTTTTTCTCGGATTTGACTGATAGATTTCGTTTGAATAATTTTTTAGGCACAACAAATTTACAAACAGGTTTATAAGATCGCAACAAATTGGGCGTAGGTAGCCCAGTAAAAAGACAAATGTTTTTGAAGCATTTTTGCCGCGAACAAAGTAACGATCGACTAGTTTTCATTCTTCCGAACACTCTATTTCTTAAGCAGAGTATTATCTAATTCGTAAAATCAATTTTTTGCCGCCGACAATTACCATTTAAAAAAGTGATTTTTTATTTTTATACTACCTAAAAGTGTTATGAATATTAAAATTAGCGATATTTTCGAAGAAGTTTTGCATCAAAATAACCCGCCGAACATATCCATCATGGGACGAATTTGTCGAGTTTTCGGTTGGACGAATCAACCTTTGAAATTTTCTGTCGACCATTTAGTGTTACTTTTGAAAACTTTACATCCAAATTTTCATCCTTTTGTTGATGAAAACTTAAATATTCTTTCAGAAATTAAAGCCGGCAGAGCTGTTTTTGATGATACTGTTGCCAAAAAAATTCTTTCCGAAATTAAAATTGGGATTTTGCACTGCCCCCAAAATGGTTGTATTGCTGAATTTTTCGTCAGCAAAAAATACATGGGATATAATTTTATGGGTCCAATTTCTTCTGCTGATTTGCATAACGAACCACTAAAAAAACAAAAACTTATTTATTATGAAACCGAAGATAAAAATCACGATTTAGATGTAGATAAATTGTTTAAAAAAATGTGCTTTTCATATATTTCTAAACAAGGTTTACTGCGTTGTGATGAAAATATTTATGGAATTTTCGATGCAACAACGCACCAACTCATTGCTTTCCTGGATTTTTCGGACGACAAAACATCGCAGGACCAACTCAGCAACTTAGTGAAATGCTGTTAACTAACTATGTTTTTAAATTAAAATATGAATTTTTTTGTATTTTAATATCACAATGATTAATCTCATAAGAAAGCCAAAGACATTTCCACCAGTTGTTTCAAATAATGAGAAAGAACAACCAGCCGAAACAGAAAACAAAACTGCTTTAATACTGCCACAATCGCTTTCCACAAATAAACCAGCAACAAAACCAACATCCGAAAAGAAAGTAAATCCACATTATTTGCCTTTCAAGGCGAGAGAGTTTGAACCAGCAAACTTTTTGGATTTGGCACAAATCATTTTAAATCATTCTAAAATACGTGTAAAACATAACAAAACAGGGCAAATTACACACTATAGGATTTATGAATTGGAATTTTATTTGAATAATAAACTTTTCCAGGATTTATACACACATAGTGACCCTGAACAAAAACAGTTTGCGCATTGGTATTTCCATAGGATTACTCCTGGCGGTAAATATAAAGGAGGCACATTTAAAGGTTTAGATTTAACTTTGGGACACTCCGACGGATACTTTGGAGTTCTGATACGAAGTGTCAAAAAGGAGATTACTATTGATGGTAGTTCACTTGTGGATAAGAATGGTGAAAATAAAGAGATCACACCCGTCATGCAAACAGAAAAAATAAATATCGCAGGACCATGCAATGTAGTAAATCGGCTTCTTCTTGATACCGGATTCGGCACAATTCAGGAATTAGTTGAAACAAGCAAGACAACAAATGTTTTTGAAAATGAATTTTTACAACTCGAATTTATAAAAGAAAATACTTACAAATCCGAAATTTATAGTGGGCCACGCATCGGACTAGGCATAAGTTATCCGGACCTACAACAACTTCCGTATCGTTTCACTTCGCACAAGAAGGGCTATAACCTAAAAAAAGTAAATTCTTTACTTTTAGTTCGTAAGCCAACCGACGTGTCGTATGAACGCATCACAACTGCCCTTCAAAACAATAAAGAACCATTTTAAATCGACATCGCGTCGTAGCAGACTTTAATATTGTTTTTTGACACAAATATGCGGAAAGACACCACTTTCACAAGAGTATAATTGCATTTCACATTCAATGCATTTTAGTTTGCGATCATGATCTTGCCTATGCCGACAACAGAAATGGCATCCGTTATTTTCATTTAGAGTGCCACATTCTTTAATAATATGTTTTTTTGCGTTCTCTTTACAAATATGTTTGCCACAGGCACAAACCAGAAAATGCTCTGTCGGTTTGCGGCCTTTGTGAAATTTGCACCAGCTGGTAAAACATTTATTTTTATGTGTTTTGTAATTGATTCTATAATATGTGTCGTTGCAACGAGGGCAAACAACTGGTCCATATCTAATGTCTCTTTGTCTCGAATTATTGATGAAATAAACTCCTGTTGTTGTATTGAAACATTGTGGACAGTTATGTAAGTCTTTATCATAAACACAATCAATACAAATCACTGGCGGATCTTTACAAGTGCAATTTGGAAATCTAGCAGGCAACGAAAAATCTTTGCGTTTGCAGACTATACATTGATCCAAAAGAAATTGAGGCAAATCCACTTCATTTTTCAAGCTTTCTGCAATTGCTTTTGAGACTTTGTTTTTTGGTTTTTTCGCTTCATCCCTCAGCGATCTTTCATCCCTCAGCGATCTTTCATCCCTCGGCGGTCTTTCGGGCTCGCTCACAACTCTGTCATAACCAAAATTCTTATACAGATCTTGCGAAATATTATTTTCAAATTGATCGTGCTGTTCGTAAAATTGAATTGGTGCAGCGAATTTCGGTGTCCAGTTTTTTACTTCATCCGTAAATGGAACTTGTTGAATATGGTAATTGTTCGGCGGTCGATATGTAAAGTTGATTTGGTCGTTATAATAAGGGGGTTCATACATTGAATTTGGTTTTTTATCTCTTTCGTCTTGAAAAGAAGACGAACTCTCCAATTTGCGTTTTGACATTTTTAATCTCAATCCCTTTACTTAGATTGTTAATTTAAGTTTAAAAAAAATCAATTTTTCCGTTTTATATGTCGAAAACAGGACAATTGTTTAGAGTCGACCAAAAATGAGTCGAGTTATATGTCCAACACAAATTCTGACATTGCAAAAAGAATCGCACTGGGCTTATACCTACTTTGTAGCCATCGATTGATGGTAAATTATGTGTTGAGCGTGGCTCATCACATGTTGTGGTAAAATCAAGTTGGTTTGGCAATGAGCCTAAATAAGTGTTTTTGCCGTTGTATGTTCCACATTGTGGGCTATATCCCTGAGGGCATGGTCCATCAGTCTTAACACACGAACTAACATATAAATTTACAAATTGTATCTTGCTTAGCTGCATTAAAATAGGAAATCCATCCAATTCTTTAATTTCCGGAGGATATGCACAATATCTTGCGCTAACGCAAACTAGACAAAAACACAGATACCAGCAGAATTTAGTCATGGCTAGAGCTATCGGATATATTAGCTATAAAAAAATCACTTTTCTTATTCTCAAAATCTCACTTTTTTCTTATTTTTTGCTGCTTTGCATGTTTTGCAAGTATTATTGATTATTGGTTGAACCATCGGAATTTTTAGTGGTCGACTTTTAATTCTATTAAGTAGAGCTCTGCCAGGTGTTATGTTTGCTTGACAGTCCTCACATGACATGTAACAATCTTCTTGTATTTGATCCTGAGGCGATGATTCCTGTTGAAATTTTTTGTGGGCCGTTTTCTTTTCATCATCCAAACTTGTTTCTGTCGAAGTCGCAGAATCAACGCTGTTCGGCGTTTCTGTTTTACGTTTCCGCAAAAACGGCAAAAAGAGTTTGCTTGTAATTCTTTGGAAAAATCTTTTGAGATCAAAACAAATGAACTCTTTGCATCTATATCCTATGTTACATTTTATTTCGGCGTCTTCCGAATTTGTTTCGTTTGCGGCATAATAAGTCTGCAATTCGATGGGGACATATGCAACACAGAATAAACAAAAATGATTTTGCCACGATTTTCGCAAATCTTCGTTGTATTCTTCTATGGTAGCCTTGTAAAGTTTAACGTCGTTGTCTGTCATTTGGTCGGGATGCAAACGCCCGTTTAGGCCCTTGAGTTGTTCGTAAATTTCCTTACTTATCGTGTCCAAAAAGAAATTTGGGCTATATCTTTTTTCGGCAATTTTGCGTAGTAATGGGCTCAATCGTTTCTTCTTAATGGAATTATGCGTATGTTTGTCGAATGAATCAAGCATAAAATTGACCATTCTTGTTACTTATACATATAAAAATTCAACTTTTTCCGGCATACATTTCAATCCTAAAAGTTAAAAAGATCCAACAAATAGATAAAAATGAATTTTTATATTTAATATAACGAAGAAACAATGAGCCGTAAAAAATTACCAACCATAAAAGAAATGGCAGAAACAACCGAAACGGCAAGCGGAAATCCCACAGTGGAGCAAAATGAAGATAAACAAAACCATATAAAAATCGATATTAGCGATGGCAAAAATTCAGAAACCACGCAAAAGCACAAAATCGAGGTCTTAGAAATTAACGCAGAAATTTATCTTTGGGTTTTTAATCTTGTCAAATTTAAATCTCATTGTGCAAACATTCTAAGAGAAGAAGCCAATAAAATTTCTCCTCGCAAATTAGTGCAAGACGTTTTCGACGCAAATGCGCCAGATGCATCTGACGATACAAAAAAGGCATTTGAACAAATAGAATCCATAAGAGCGCAAATGCACCAAATTGTTGATGTGAATAAAATGTTAGATTTAATTAAACAAATCGCACGAGAAACAGAACTAATGTCAAAAACAGAAATCGATTATACTTTACCACACACTTATGAACTTTTTAATTTTCCTTGTGATGCAACGAGTTTGAAAGATTACATGTTGGCATATTATATGTTTCGATTTCGAGGACCTCCTCCGGAAGATTGCGAACCCCCGAGGCTAAGTTTCGTAAAAGCGATCTGTTATTCGAACGAAACATTTATTGAAATTGATGATTATCTATTCAAATTGAGGGCAGGGTTAGAGCCTGTTTTCGAACTATTTGGCATTCCTATGGAAAACAAACAGACAGAAAAAGTAGTTCCTTCTGATTGGACAGAATGTTGCCATCCAAAACGTGTGTTTGTGAAATTGGAAAAATTAGATCCTATTCTTGTTATTGAATATGAAGATAAGATTTATGAGACCAATCAATTTATCAATGTTGGGCGTTTTACTTTCGTCGCGTTTACCTTTCTGTCTTATTTATTGCAAATGCAAAATATAAACGATGCTGATGTAAATTATCACGAATTGGTCAAAAAAATCAGCAAACAACGCGTCATCAATCCTCTTTGATCATCTAAGAGAGAAGTTTTTGGAAAGTTGCTTTTAATGGATTGTAAGTAAAAGTATGATACGGATAGCTCCGCTCAACAACAAAGGTATCTTTTATGACATATTCAGTCTCACGATCGAGACGAATACGCACAAACTCATTGTCGTAAAACTCAACTTCGCATGTTTTTGTTAGATCCAAAAATACTATTTTTTTCATTCCAGGACCAGAAGTAAACAAAACAATTTTAGTCAATATGCCTTCCTTTTCATCCACTGCCTGAATCTTATAAAAATATTCACCGTATGCATTAATAAATGAAGGATTACCAATCATATGTTCCATAATGGTTTTATTAGATGTTAAATAGGGATATTCACGTTTTGTCGTTTCTACTTCTATTTCTTCGTTATTTAACATCACATGAATAAACTGTGGAACCTCTGAATCATCCAAACACACTAATTCTGCATTCGATTTTTCTTTGATTTTTACATAAAACAAGATTTTGTTTTCAAAAATAACATAGTTGTTACCTTTCTCCATTTTTTGTTTCTCCAAAAGTTGTTTTTTGGCTGTTTGTTCTGCTTCATTAGCTATTAGCATAGCTTCATTTTCGACGTTTTTAAGATCAAAAGTTGATTTTCGTTTCGATTCCATTTTTCCGCCAATTCTCAACTTAATTAAATCTATCAGTTTAGATTCAATTTTTAGAATTCTCATTGAAGCCGAAACGATTAAAAATTTGAATTTTTTAACGTTTATAATTAAAGACGATGGACGAATACTGTCGCAAGTTCTTTGATAGCCGCCAGTCATTTATCGACAAATGCCGAAAACTATCAGGCGAAACACACAAAGAACCCAATCTGGCGAATAAACAACCAAAAGAACAACCAAAAGATCAACCAAAAGAACAACAGGATGAACAAAAGCTCAATCAAGCGAATGATCAGCCGAACGATCAGCCAAAGGAACAAATCAAAAGAGTTCCCGCGGCCGAGCAAAAGAACATCGAAAAAACATTTTATGAGGAAGTCAAAGATTGTCTCGTGGCTATTCGTGCCTATAGAGATCCGGCAGAGATCGACGCGAATAAAATTAAATGGGTAGCAAAAGACAATTCCGTTAATCCACCGATTTGTGTCACATTTGAGATGCAAAAGGTCACGCATGAAGTTTACATGCTAATCGTAACGGACGGAAACTTCCGTGGTAGATATTCTTGGGCGCTTCAAGAACTATGCACTATCTTTAAGCTTGAATGGACAGGTAGAGTTCCCGAAGGTGGTGATTATGAAAAGCGCCGTCGATATTTACAAAGACTAGAAGCAAGGAGAATGGAAATCGATGCGTTGAGGCAAAACGCAGAACGTCAGATTGATGCTTTTCAACGCGGTGCGCGTAGAGTGCTCGATTTTTAATTCCAGAGGGGCAAAAAATATAATTTTGGGCCTCAAACGACAGCCAATTGACGGATTTTGGAATATCTCGTTCTGTAAATGTAAATGGTAATTAAGGCGATACCTTTCCACAAAAGCAGAAAACCCAAACGGATTATTTTTTCGCTCAGTGGCAAAGGCAAACCCAGCAATTGAACCGTCAAAATATAAACGCTTGATACAGTTGAAACTAAACATACTTTGAGATGTCGCGTATAAAGATTTCCTATTTCGAATTCATAATACGCGCTTTCTTTTTTAATTGCAATGTGATATACATCAAGCATCTTACCGATCATATGAATATCACGACGGAAACATTCGAACGGTTCATACCACCAATTAAGAAACATAGAAAATCTTTTAATAAAAGAATACATTGCATTATACTCATATGAAATTTTTTGTATTCCGCAGAAACACGCAGACCATAAAAATGCTACAAATCCCACAATAAAAATGCAATCTATCAAAGTGACAAAAGGTAAATATGTTAGAGAAGTTCGTGAAATAAATGGTATATGTAAAGGAAAGATCATGACCAACTCATAATATGGCGAATCTTTCGAAATATCATGAGAAATATCTGTCGGCAATAAAAATCCAACGGTGAAAACAAATGATAAAATGCCTATTTCCATACAATAGCGATTCAATTTAACAAAAAGTTTAGGCACATAAAGTAAATTTTGCAAATCCAAATTAGTAGCAGATGAAGGATGAACCAACATTTCCTTCCTATAATACAACTAAAAAATCATTTTTTTAATACTACAACTAGACCAAAAAATAAAGAAATTAATCGCCCGGCGTATCGTGTATTGGTCATTATGTTAATAATAACGGAAGAAATTTTATAACAATTATAATATACTGCCATCATGGATAAATCACAAGCGCTCGGCATAGCAATAGTTGTTCTTCTTATATTAATCGTAATTGGTATAATTATCGCTTTTTATTTGACGCCAAAAACATACCCTCTGAAAGGCTACTTTTATGCCGATGACGAATTAAAAGTTCTACTTAATGATGAGGAAGTCTATATTAGTGATAAAGTGTGGGACAAAAAACACGAAGTCCAAATAGAAAAAGTAGCACCAGGTGATAAAATAACATTCCGAGTAACAAATAAAGGAGGACCCGGGGCCTTTACTGGCTTTTTCGACTGGAACAACAAACGATATACCATTAACAAAGACACATTTCCCGATACTGTTGTTCCATCTAGCGTGACGCCTTGGGCTACTATAGATTTGTCAGAATTTCCTGTAGAAGCACAATGGATATGGACTTTAGATAATTGTGCTTTATGCACCAATCATTTGAATTGGATCGCCCCGAAGTAAAACGCACGTCATTCTTTGTGCGGTTTGTCACTTTTCGGCTTTCTATCGTTCTCCAAATTCAATTGATTTATTTTTTCGCATAAATCATCTAATCCTTCTGACTGTTCGCCCACAGATTCCTCTGTAAATGGCACATATTTTCCCTTAGATTCAACAACAGCATTAACTTCATAGGGATTTTCATGGGTATTTTCATGGGGATTGATGCCCCATAGATAACTCAATATTTCTTTACCCTTTTCTAGCAAACTTTGCCTATTCGATGTCTGTTTTTCTATAACATTAACTAAAATATCATCATTTTCATTTAATGGTCGAAATTCGACGGGTTTCTTTTGTTCGATCGGTTTGATGGGTATCTTTTGTTCGACGGGTTTGATGGGTATCTTTTGTTCGGTGGGTTTAATGGGTATTTGTTGCACTAACGGGTTTGGCGGATTTTTCTTAACGATCAATTCACTATTCAAAGACCGCCGTTTTTGCTTTTGCTTTGGTTGTTGGATGTCTTTGGGAATCTTTATATTTCCAATCGCATCCGTAGTATTTGCCTTAAAAATAGAAAGAAATAAATTAACTGCCTCGTCTGGCTTAGCGATAAAATACTCAGCACCAACAAACGCATCGAACTTTTTACGAAACTCATTTAATATAATTTTTTCCATTGTTCCGGTATTCATACAAAACAACTTTGCCAAAACCACAGTGCCTTGCCCATAGCATTTTAGACGTGTTTCTATCTTCTCGAATGAAGACATGCCGACTTTTATAACAAATCGTCCATTTTGCGACAGTGTGTTGTCGCGTGTTAAGTTAGTTTTTATATCATATTTCATCGGGATAATACAATAGATATATCCGCCATCGAAAATACTCAATTGATAATTTTCGTGTTCTGTTTGTTTGAATGGATTTAACATTTGTAAAAAATTCATGGAAGTATCTTTTACTTAAAATAATGTTCGATTTATATTATTCTATGTTATTTTTTTATATTGTTTCAATATCATTCGAAGAGAAAAAAAGATAAAAATGTCTAATTTCCATTTTAGAAACGCGCTTTCAAAACTTTACATTGCGCGCGTTTTCTTTAAAAACAACGCCGAAATTCGCTAAATTTCCTTGTTCCGATTTAAAATTCGGCAAAATTCCTTGATCAGAATGAGTCGGTGAAATTGGGAAATACTCCCGTGCATTCGGATTCAATCCCGATTTTGGTGATTTTGATGGTTGTAAAAGTGGTTGTGGTGAATTTTGAAAACGATCAGACGACCTCACAGAAGTATTTTCTTCAGTTGATGTCGGAAGCGTGTCAAAAGAATGTCTACTTTTCGCCAATCTTTGCTGCCTTTTTTCGTTGAGAAATTTTTCTATTTCCCTTTGTTTTAATTCCGTTTCTAAATTTTTCTTACGTTTGAACTCTATAATTTTGCCGAGATTCGTCATAAGTTTAGTTGTTGTATCACTAACTTTTAATAAAAGCCCAGAAAAAGCTAAAAAACTTTCTATAAAATTGTAAAAACATTCACAGATTTGATAAAATGAATCGCTTATTTCTTTCTCGGTCACGTTTTCAAACTTAGGTAAGTCGTCGTAAACTGTATGTATGAATAGTCGAGTGGCTTCATCTTTATCTTTAGTGGCAGAAATTTGCCTATCCAAATCTGCGATGCGTAAAACTAATCGATTGAAATAAAGATTTAGAGGATATAAAGTCGGCCTAAAAACTTCTACTCTCTGAATAAATACATCTTTGCATTTTAAGAAATGCAGCCATAAACCTAATTCTTTCATCATTATTCTATAATACACCAGTTATTTAAATCAAAAATTCAGTTTTATCCGAACTAAAATTTGGGTTCAGAGTATGATTTTGGTTTGTCTTTGGCCTGTTTCAAAAATTGTTCTATTTTTAGTAATGATTCTTTAAACTTATTGAACATGACAAATTTCCAATCGACATGACTGTTCACTTCTGTAAAGATAGATGAATTTGTAATGAAATTGTCTATTAATTCGAATGATTGATTTTGTATGAAGTCGAGTAAATGCCAAGACATGGAAAAATCATTTTCATAAATCACAAACATACATTTTGCTGCTATTTGCTCTAATGCTTCATGATTTATAAAAAGTTTGGCATAAATAGTTAATTTTTCATTATTGTATGAAGCACAATAGATCATTATTTCTTCCAAAGTCAAGACTAGTTCTATTGTCGTGCCTATCATTGTTTCATCTTGTTCAGTTTTCTCAAATACAATTCCGTTGGAAAACTTTTGTCTTGCCAGACTTTGAACTGTCCAATGCCTTTGTGAAATGAATGTCAAATTGCAAGCCTTTGAATTTCTTGTCTTAGAAAACTCAAATTTTTCACCCTGGCGTATCACATGCTGGTCTTTAAGTTCGTGCGTATCATAGTTAAATATTTTCTTTACTAAATTTTCGAATTTTTGTGTATTGGTGGGCGACGCACTTTTCTGCTCCATCCAGATGTTATTCTACTCAATTTTCAATTTTTTAACACAAAAAAAGACATTATATTATGTCTTATATGTTAATTTTTGCTGTTCGAATTTTACGTCAATATGCGTCGGATTCGTCAATGTGCTTCGGATTCGTCAAGGCGAATTTTTCCCTTTTCTGTGGAATCGTCACTGTCTCTTGGGTCGCTTTTGTCGATGATACATGAACTCGCAGGTGCTGAACTTGCAGGTGCTGAACTTGCAGAGTTTGAAGAGCAGGAACATGAACCATCCATGCAATATTGAATAAACTCTTGAACTCCTTTTACAGCGGCCAAATATTCTTCGAGTTGATCGATATTTGCTTGCAATCGTGTGTTTTCAACTTTAAATGCAGAAAGTTCGGATTTTAGCGGAGACGTGGTTAAATCCTTAATTTTGTCGTTGAGTGCTTGTTCGACTTTTCTGTGCTCTTCCGTCTTTTTCTTTTCGACAGCGAGTTGTTGGCAAACTTCGTTATGCAATTGGATAGTTTCATCGCGCTCCGATGTTACACGTTTCAGTCGATGGTTCAAATCATCGATTTCGCTCAAGAGTTTGGCCTTTTCCATGGCATTTTCGACATTACTTTTCGGTGCAGTGTCTTGCTTTGGCTCAACCTTTTGTTGTTCTTCGTGAGCTTTTGCTGGCTTTGACTTTTGTTTTTCTTCCAATGCATCATATTTAACTTTCAATTCGTCGAATCGTTTGTTAAGTTGAATACTGGCGGTCACGATTTTTTCATACTCGGATCGTGTATCGCCCGAGACCTTAAGTTCGGCATTCAATTTGTCAATGGTAGCCTTTTGCTTGGTAATGGTTTCGGCGTTGTTGGCCGAAATATCAGAAATGGCTGAATATTGTTCCAAAATTGCTTTCTTTTCTCTTTGTAGATCGGCAACTTCTTTCTGTAGTTTGACATTTTCATCTTGAAGCTTAGTATTCATTTCTACCAGTTGCTTGTTTTCGCTGCCGGGCTTTTCTTTTTTGAGTTTGGCGTTCATTTCGAGCAGCTGTTTGTTTTCTGCTGTGAGTTTTGCTACCTTTGCTTCGAAGGTCTGAAATTGCGATATAATATTATTCAGATTATCCATTTGTGATTCTTCTCGAGGTTTGTAATAATCGGCGGGAAACAATAATATATGTATTTTCGAATTTAGGTATACTTTATGTAAGTTAAGAGATTACAATGAAATAAAAAAATCAATTTTTTAAAAGGGGTTTATTCGGAACTTTCGGGCCAACCGAAACGGCATTTATCGCAAATATTCATTTTGGAAATATTAACCTGCAAAACGATTTCCGTCACAACTTTATGTCCGCATCTTTTGCACTGCTTATGTGTCACTTTTGGATTGAGGTTGTCTTCTGTCGCTTTGTAAAGTAAAGGCCCATAAATATTAAGATTGTCGACGTTTTTAGTTTCAAATAAAATTGTATCTTCCGCTTTTGGCTGAACGTCAATTTTGCATTTTTCGCACCTAAAAATAAACATATCTGCAGTAGTAATTTTTAACAATAGTGAATGGCAAACTCTACAAAATTTATTGCTGAGTTCGTCATTATCGATGCCCTTCACTTCTTGTTTACTCATCGTAATATATTATAATCAAAATCAAATTTTAGTTGTAATGATTCGAGTTTAAGCAAATTTCATTTTTACTCAAATTTCATGTGGGAGTATTCATCTGGTATAGCCAATTCGTTGACTTCCCATAATTCTGCAAGTTTGTTGCCATTAGCATAGTGCGTCAAAACTCTTTGAATAGTAAGCGGACATTTCTTTTCTTTGATTTCTTTGAGTGCAATAGCATTGACACTTGTCAAGTTTCCGGTCGATACGAAAATTGGCGAACCATCGCTGATTTGCTGTGCTCTGGTCGAAAGAACTTGACTAAATTCGAATTTAGTCATAATTCCTTTTGTTCGTCTTTGTTCTGGTGGCACAAATAAAGTTTGAATTAATACAGGAGTTTGTTCATTCGTTTTGTAATTAAGGCCGATATTTGACAAAGATGCGACGAAATCTTTGACATTTGCCGAATCTTTTTGCCGTTTAACATTGAATATCTTTTCGTTAATTTTATTTTGTGCTTTTTCTTCTAATGCTGCTGGGTCTTCTTTGGTGTCTTTTCGTGGCGTCTGTTCATCATCCGAGCTTTCATCTTTGTGTTTTTTTGTATCTGCTTTTAACTCAATTTTCTTTAACTTATCTATGATTTCTTCCTTTGGTTCATCTACCACAATCTTTGCCGCCTTTTTTGGCATTATGAATGGCCTATATATATAATATAAATCAATTTTTAGATAGTTTTGCGAGGAAGTCACAAAAAATACAACTGGATAAAATCAACAAAAAGGCGATTTTCTATGGAATTAAGATTTGAAATTTAATTGTAGCGTTCCCTCGAAGTGTCGACCGCTTTAACGGTAACACCAGTTAGTGATGGATTTTGATTTGAGTGATCGACTGCTCGACCCCATTCAGTGCCTGATGTAAGTTCAAATCCGAATTGTTTGCTGTTTTCTTGTCCGTGCAAGACTTGCTTGGGTTCCAGAGGAACATGGACATCTGGTATCCAACGTGTGTCAAATCCTTCTCTTTCTCGTTCGTAAAAATGTGTCGGGCATGTTTCAAGATCATTTAAGCCTTTGTTTGGCGCATTGTCTGGATTGGTGTAGTTCTGGGGAGCAGGAGCCGCAACAGTAGCGTTAAGAGTGCGTTCACGTTCTGCATAATCATGATAATGTAAATCTTTGTTGCGGTAACGGCAAACAATCATAACTAACAAAACTATGACAATAGCAAAAAGAACGAGATCACTAAATGTAAGGTTTGCCATTTATTCGAACCTAATTATAAACGATGTATATTGTATAATAGAATAGAATAATAAAAAAATATTACTTGAAGTTTTAAATGCAAAGTTCGCATTTTTAATTTATGCTCTATGCTCCGCATTTTTAATTTGCACATCATAACTTGAGTAAATTTATTCTTTCGGCAGAAGTCAACCAATCTTTTTTGAGTTCATCAAAAAATCTCGGCGTCACAGATTTCCAACCATAAGCAAAATTATCGAAAGACAAAAGTTCCAATTTTATAAGTAAATAAGCTAAAAGAGCACTACATGTAAAGCCTTCTTCGTGTTGCATTGCTTCCAACTGCTGCCGAACTATAGCTTTCTGTTCGTTGGACTTTTTTTCACATTCGATTTCGAAATTTAGTTGTTTTATTTTTTCTTCTATCGTGGCAGTATTCTTCAATTCGTTTTCTCCTATCGGCCGAAAAAGGACTATTTCCGTTAGTCTTGACCATGTTGCCAATGACAAATCATAAGGAGCATCTTTGATTTCACGCCAGAAATCAACTATCTTTTGCATAAAGGCTTCGTCTCTTTTTACTTTGAGATGCCTAAAATATACCAAAGGATAGCTAGTTGCAAGATCACTAAGTTTATGTATTTGGACTCCGAGAGCAAATTTGCCCTCTGTATTTTTAACATATTCCATGCCTGATTGTAGCACATAAAGACCATTTAGTTGTAAATTATCGATTTGAATATCATGCAGAATTATTGCGACATGATTTGTTGTGCTTCTTGTGAAACATCCAACACAACACGCGCAACACGTCACGCTTTTAAAAAGAACAATGTCACCTGTTTCCATTGGCGGCCTACTTTAATGAAATAATTTAACGTGTGTTAAAGGATTTGCCCAAGTTACTTTTTTGCTGCGTTTTGGTGTTTCTGTTTGTTCTGTCTCAAACCCACTGTAGTTTTGTGCGTATTTTGTTTTACTGTTGTGCACTAAACTATTATTTTGACTACAATCGATGTCGTATATATAATATAGAACTATTAGTATAATCATGAATACACAAAATAACACATCGAATAGCGCCATTTCGGATTATGCTATATTATGTAAAATACAACCGCCATATTATGAAAATACCAAATCACCATCTAAAGTTTCGACTTATCAAGCGTATAAAAAAATGAAAGAAGAACGAGCAGCAAAATTTTCGAAAGAAAAAAACGAAACGAAAAAAACGAAACGAGGAGGGGAAGAATTCTATTCTACTGTGATGTTTTTCGGCTAATGCCAAATATGTTAATTTCCGCCTTTATTTTTTTAACTTTATATATCGAGTATTAAAAAGTGAATTTATGTTAAAGACATAACTGTGTCTTATTGCATGGTCTTTGGATGGATTTCAAACTAAACAATTCCCTAGAACCGACAATTGCCCCCAAAAATAAACATTTCACTTTCGAAGAGAAACAGTTATCATGGGCAAATCTTATGGACTCGATAGAAAACGAACAAATCGAAATAAAAAAGCAAGTTTTAGTCGATAAAGTTCAAAGTATAAACGTGGATGAATTGCAAGTTTCTCGGCAAAACTTTTGTGAATTTTGCAATATTCCATATTATGTAGATTCTGATGGCGTGATGTTTTGCAACAAATGTGGTCTGGAATTTAAAGATACCACAGGGACAATAGGGGATGATTTGCCCAAACAAGCGTTCACCCAAATGAAGATTTTCGATAGTAGTAATCGAAACCGCAATCAAAAATCTTTATTTAGATCAACAGCAAATTATGAGCAATATCAGACGAAACACACGTTGGAGGAATTCATACGAGTATGTTCGCAAGGAGTTAATGGCCGTTTTATAACAAAAAGTATTCTTGTTGAGGCAAATAAGGTATTTCAGAAAATCCGCAGCGCGGAGTGTCGCGTGTTCAGAAAATATGTAAAATTGGGGCTCATGAGTGCGTGTGTTTCATATGTAATGGCAAAAAACAATATTTCGAGACCACCGACCGAAATTTCTCAGCAATTTCATATCGAACATAAATTTCATTCTAGAGGCGATACCTTGATCCAACAAATGATCGAAAACGGCGTAATAGAGGGTCACACAATAAATCCTATTCTGGATTATATAAAGATGTATATCGAATTATTAAAGATAGACACCAAATATGTCGAATTCGTCGCTGAAATTATAGAAAAGGCAGAGTCTCAGTTATTGCATGTTATGTTCGATTCAAAAAACAACACGAAATGTATCGGCGCAATTTGGTTTCTCATCGATAGACTTAGTTTGCCTATTACAAAAGAGCATGTAGCAAAGGTATGTGATATTTCAAAAGCCACGTTTTTCAAATATTACATGATGATTTGCACATATTACAAAATGTTCGTGCCTGTCTTTGTGAAATACAAAATACCACTAAAAGAGGAATGGAAACAAGATGTTTATGCATTTTACGGTAAAACAATACATGAACAAAAGAAGCCGTTCATTTGCTCCCAAGAATTAAAAATTTCCATTTTAAAAAAACCAGTCAGAAAACGGCAATTGGTGATGAATTTTGGGCTCACAAGTCCAAGAATTACCCCAACACAAACTCCTCGATTGTCGTGCCACACTCCTATTTCGATCATATCTGGTGCTTCATTATCGAGACGTAGTTCTGTCAGTTCGAATTTTAGTATTGATACACAACTTTCTATGATTCCCATAACGAAAACTTACAAAAAACGTGTCAGTAAAAAAATCATCATTCTACCCGACGAGCAACTAGCAACAAATCAAACGCCAAGTATCGAAAGTTCACCAAGAAATAGCGAACTTGATTGTGATGTTTTTGACGGCCAGGTTTACGATATTCAGACTCGTGAAGATAAAGATGATAAGGACAAGTATAGAAGGCAAGAGCCTGTCGACGAATCATTGTTGTTTGACCCAGTTAATGTTCAGACTCAACCGCAGTTATCTTTCATTAAGATATCTACATCAAAAAAATCAAAAAATATAAGCCCAGCGACTACTCTGTCACCCAATAGTCCTGCAATAATTTAAATCGCCCGAAGTTAAATGTCGATTTTTTCCCACAATTTCTTTTTTGGTTTTGGCGCCGGTGCCGCAGCGTTAGCGGGTGCAGACTCAACGGCTGGTTTGATTGGTTTTTTTGCTGCTTCGATTTTATCTTTGAATGTTTCAACAATCGCGTTTGATGATTCTGAAATCAAGGTATGGAAAACTTTTTCATCTTCTGTTAGCTGTTTCCAATTTTTGGTATTTCTGTCATCCGGCAGAAAGTCAAGAATTTCTGGGAAATATTTGGCATATTGCCGCATAACGGATAGTTTTTTACTATATATTTCATCATTGACTTTAATGTAAGGAGCGAAAGCACGTTTCAATTCATCTTCAGACGCTTTTGATTCATCGCCTATTTTGTTTTGGCATAAATTCCATAATTTGGTTGCTTCCCCGTTCAAATGACTTCCACCAGTTTCTGGATTACGCATTAACCATCGGAGAGCAGTTAAAACATTATCTATTCCTGTGCCTTTTGTCCATTTATCTGCCTGATTAAAAGCATTCAAGCAAATACTACCAGAAGAGCTAACATTCGTATGAAAGATAGGCGTCAAGAATGAAATATTCGGGGGATTCCATGGATACATTTCAGTGCCTTTAATAGCATCAAACCATAGCAAATATTTATGATTACCGAACACAAAGTCTTCCTTTAGAGGTTCAAATAAAATAACATATTTTCTTGGATCTTCGGGCTCCAGCATTTCTATTTTGATTCCGTTTAATCGTGCCTCGGCAAACTTATTATACATGACTTTACGAGTAGGTGCATCGAGTTCTTTTTTGGCAGCCATCGATAACTTCGAATTCGATTGATACTCGTTTATAAATAAACTCATAATTCAAATTTTAAAAAAATAAAGTTAACTCTAAATTGGCAGTTATTGCATTTAAATTGTATTTATTCCTCCTCCTCATCTACTACGGATGTCAGCGTATCTCTTACAATAATATGCGCTTTCCATCTGACTGTTGTGGCAACAGCACCAGTTACCATAAGATCGACAGAAGTGCCATTGACTTCAAGAGTTGCTGCCCATGCAGAATCCGTAATCGTTGATGTTGCTAATGCACCGACCCGAGTAACTACGCCGTCTGTATTTTTGAACAAACCGCGAATTTCAAAACTGCTCGCTAGAGTTGCGCCTGTATTGGTGGCTTCCACTATTGCTTTAACTACTTGAGCTTCGTTATATTGTGTATCGATAGATGCCATTAATGTTTTTGTATCATCTGTGGTTTTTGTTTCGTAAAAATAACCTGCTTGTGCCAAAAGATCTTTGGAATTATTGTTGCCCAGGCGCCAGTATAACCCATAACTATTATCATTTGCTGCATAAAGTATACCGGCACCTTGAAGAGAACCAGCTCCCGGATGTGCAATGCCATTCAAAACAACTCTTGTTTTAACTTCTACGTTTGTTGCATCAATGTTAAGTTTTTTGACTCCGCCGATAACTAAACTCACCGAAGATGCATCAGTGTCATAAAACATACCGCTTGTTTTGGCATCCTGGAAATTTATGCTGGGCGCACCAACAGTGCCATTTGGAATTACAACAGCACTAGTTGTGTTAATAACTGGCTTGATCGGCAATGCGAGACCTTCGGAACTCATGTTGTTGTATATCTACTACATTTAAGTTTTAAAGCAAAAAAATAACTGTTCTTTCGACTAACCTTTACGATTACAAATAATCTTCGTAGTCATTATTCTATCATTTCAAATTCTTCGGTCTGATCGGAATTTTGTTTAGTTGTGTCTGGCGAAGTAAAGCTATCGATGTTTGGTGAAAATACTTTTGTGTTTTTCTTTTTAATTACATTGGACTTTATTGGTTTCTGCACTAATGGTGTTTTCGTTTCTTCTTTAGGTTCGACGATTGGCGTTTCTGGCCCTGGACTTTTATGTTTATTGAATTTAATTGATAATTTATCCCCAGCCTTTATCCCCTCGATTTTTACATCGTATGATTTGGGATCAACTTCTATTTTCGGAGGCACTTTGGCTTCTTGAGGTTTCAATGGAATATCAAGATTTCCTTCTTCTTCATCGGAATCGGCAAATAAACTTCGCGCAAAATCAACGTCGATCGTTGGTTTTTCATAAAACGACGGCTCTTCAAGGGGCCTTACTTCAACTCCTGCTGGTAATAATCGGCCCCTAATTGCTGTTCTTTTCGTTTCTTCTGTCGCGAAATTACTTGCGGGGGCGTTTTGTTCATGAACACTCCATGCACCTTTAGCATATTTCTTTTCAATATTCGATAGAGTTTGTGTTTTGGCTTGTTCAAACTCCGCTAACTTTTCATCTCGTAAATAGTCAACATCAACATAATACTCACCTTTCGAATCGAAAATATCTTTGTGTTGGTCATATTCGCGACAAACACGCTCGTAATATTCTTCTGGTGTTTCGATAGGAATGCCAAAATTCTTATCATCACACGTCAATTCGTCGACTTGTTTTTTGAGGAAAGTTTCGCCTTCCTTTGGCGCTTCACCGATTTTTAGGAAACGACAGCCTTCGATAAAATAGCCACGTGCCGTATTTTTGATGCGTTTACCTAATTCAGAATTAGAAAAAGCCTCAATCATTCCCTTTTCCGAAACATTTTTATATCCTTGTTTTTCCAAAAATTTCATATAAGTGGGTATTTCCGTATCGAGCGGGATTGCCGTTTTTTCTTCAGTAACAACAACAAAACGACTAATAAATGCAGACATGGTATCTTGTTCATTTCGAAATTGTTCGGTTTCCATGGCAATATGTGGGTGGGGAACATTACGAACTTTACCACGATAACGATTGTAAAGCCAATAATGAAACCAGACCAAATAGCCCAGGTAACGTCCCCTAACATCCGGATCCATACACCAATCCGTCGTAACAGTTGGATCAGCTGGACGTTGAAATGGGTCATCCAAATTACGAACTTCATTTTCTTCGTCGACAAAACGAATCTTACAATTGAATCGAATGATACGGCGCCATGTTCCATGATCTTGCAGATCGACAGTAAAATCATAATTAGTTGTGACTAAATAATGACAGCGGGGTCTAAAATTGATGATATTTTGATGCAAACGTCTAGCTGCCAAAGTTTCTTGGCCAGTCCATTCTTTCATTTTGGCCGTATTCAAAACTTCGTTTTTATTGGCCTCCGAAAATCTAATAAGCGTTTTTCCTTCTATACTAGCAGTAGATGGAGTTGCACTATCTGGCCCTGTTCTTTGTGCTGTCAAACAGCTCAAATCGAGTTTACCCATATATTGCAGGCCTAATGTGCTTTGATGAAGCTCTGTTAAGAACGTTTTACCATTAGCACCTCTACCCACTAAAATCAGAAACATACTTTCTTTGAATGTTCCATCGATAGTTGAAGCAAGGTAAGACATGATAAAATTATGACTGTCGCCTTCGTTATTGGGGAAGATTTGTCTTGTAGTCAGCATAATTTTTTTCGTCATGGGATCATAAGGATTGAATGGAATATAAGGTGCATCCATACTTTTTGAAACTGGCAGCGTGTGATATCCTTTTATGAGTTGCGGTTTGTTTTTACCATTCGAAAGCTTCAGCACGCCGTTAGAAACACCTCTCACAAAAGGATCTTGGTCGAGATTTTTAGAAAAATCTTGGCGATAAAAACGTGTTTCTGCGTCTTCCAAGATACGTTTTTTCTCTTGCACATCACCCAATTTATGAATTGTGTTTGAAAAGTTATTCAACACAGTTCGTAAAAATTTAGCCTCTTCAT
>JACCDY010356923.1_pt1 | contig 29103 bp, 40 predicted proteins | sample 7446391 | NCBI WGS metagenome assembly JACCDY01 (sample SAMN15323451, study PRJNA562643) | freshwater metagenome | isolation source: river surface water | place: USA:Blue River Watershed | collected 2017-08-18 | reverse complement strand
GTATAAAGTGGAACACCCTGGTTTGGGTGGTCTGCGGCTTCTGAGGGAAACCTCTTGAGCTCGAGTAGACAAGCAGGATATCATTTGACCTTTAGTACCGAGGGTAACACTGTAGGGAAAGTGGTTGGGTGAACGGGGGATGTGGGTCCTTCGTTTGAGGTGGGAACACCAATAAGAATAACTCGTAGGGTTCATGCAAGAAACATGGTCATCCAACTATGTAATTGCGTAATTCAATATGATGGGAATCTTAAAACCGAAAGGTATGGTTGTGTACAGGTGGTGCTGTTACAATCCTTATCAAACATCTACCAAGGTGTTAGTTATGAAGGAGTCCAAAAGTATGGAGGCAGGGATGTCTCAGAGAGTAGTTCAGTATCGTGTTGTTCAAAAGATGGCATGGCTGGCTGTCGAGCCACTACTTTCACAATCCACAGACCACAAAACTTTGTTATCTTTGGTTTAACAAACTTAAAAGCAATAAAGGAAAAGTGCTCGTCAGTCGTCGGAAACAGGTGACTACTTAGTAATGAACTGTTCATTGCCGTAGAGGGTCCCAAGCCCGATACGATTTTTAAGAAAGTTCTCTAGTCCCGCAAGGATTAATTGGGGTGGCAACCTCGAAGAGTGACAAGTATTAAGAGAGTATTCGATGACTCAAGGATTGGTTAATCTAATTGACCGTCACTGGTTGGTACTTCTCAAAAGGAAGTGGATATGAAGGGAATCAAATAATCCTTCTAAAGTCAACTACATAAACATGTAATCTCAGTGTTTTTTTTCTTTGTTTATCAAAACAAAGTGGTGGAACTAAACGACCTCAAAAACCGTCAAGCCCTCTAAAAGGTTGGATAAACGTCTAACCTTTTTTTTATGCTCAAAATTTTGTATTATTTAGAATATGAGAATAGTATGTATATCTGACACCCATGGTCTCCATACAATTATGGAACAATACAAATCACTACCAGAGGGTGATATTCTAATCCACGCCGGAGATTGTACTAATGTTGGTAAACCACATGAAGTAACTGAATTTGTTCATTGGTTTCAAAATGTAAAAGGTTTTGATACAAAAATCTTTATTGCCGGTAATCACGATTTCGCATTTGAAAAAGTAAATGAACCACATCACAATGGTGATTTTGATTGGTTTAAAAATTTAATGAATGAAGAGAATTTATCTCAATCAGATGTTGTGTATCTACAGGACAACGAATTTGTGATTGAATCTTCTGAGTTTTCAAAACCAATAAAAATCTATGGTTCACCTTGGCAACCTGAATTCTATAATTGGGCATTTAATCTCCCAAGAAACGGATGGGAATTAGAATTGAAATGGAAAGATATACCTAAAGATACCGATATCTTAGTTACACACGGACCACCACATGGTATTAGAGATTTCACACCATCGAATTTACAAGTTGGTTGTGAGATATTAAGGTTTCACGTGGAAAGTAGAATCAAACCATTAATACATGTGTTTGGTCACATTCATCACGCACATGGTGCAGTACAACAAGATGATACAATGTACGTTAACGCATCAATTTGTACTGAAAGATACATCCCATCAAATAAACCTATCGTAATTGATATAACCGAAGAAAACGGAAAATTTATCACCACATATGTCGAAAATTATTAACCCTGTTAGTGTGATTATCTCAACAAGAGAAATTAATCAACCACACATTGATAAAGTAAGAAAGAGTTTCTCACATCCAAAAACAGAAATGTTGGTGTATGTGAATAATGGTGAGTATTCTCTACCTCAGATTTATAATAAGGGTTTGGATGAATCCACACACGACATTGTTGTGTTTATGCATGACGACATTGATATTGAAACCACCAACGTTACCGGTAAACTAAATAAGTTATTTAATAACCATCCCGAATATGGGGTAATTGGTTTAGCCGGTACCGACGAATTGGTTAGTGGAATGTGGTGGCAGAAAAGAGAGAAAATGTTCGGACAAGTAAAACATGAACATCAAGGTAAAGTACATCGTAATAACTATTCTGGTACGTTTGGGGACGGTTTAAAGGATGTTGTGTGTGTTGATGGGTTATTTATCGCCGTACACAAAAAACGCATTAAAGAACGTTTTGACGACGAATTCCCCGGCTTTCACTTCTATGACATTCCATTCTGTGTTTTAAATCATTTACAAGGAGTTAAAATCGGTGTAACCACGAAGATTATGGTAATCCATAAATCAATTGGGATGGTGGATAAGAAATGGGAAAAGAATAAATTATTCTTTGAAGCCAAATATGGTCATCACCTACCCTTGATTATTTGACCTTTTTCATGTATATTAGTACATATTTATATATAAAATCAACTTATGAAAAAACTAATTGAAATCGTTAGACAATTTTTTGGTCTTGGTGCCACGGCTAAAGCCATAACCACTGCAGCTGAATTAAAATCTGAAATTAAAGAAGCGGTTGTAGAAGTAGAACAAAAAGTTGAAGAGGTTAAGAAGAAGGTTACAAGAAAAAAACCATCTAACAATCCACAACCTAACGAAAAACCAAAAAGAGGTAGAAAGCCGAAGCAACAATAATTTTTATTATATTTGCTTTGTTCTTTGAAAATATGGGGATGTCATGGTATCGATTGGCGTTGATATTGTGAATGGGCACGTAGTCGGACTTCATCTACGACTTTAATCTATGGTGGAAAATTTCAAACGGCAACGTTTACAACAACATGGAAGTAGCAGGTCTTCTTGCGACTTCTAAAGTAGCAGCCTAACCAAGTTAGGTTCTACAACGGGTCGACGAGCATGTAACCTTGGAACAGAAGGTCTTACGGTGTGGTACCTACCCAAAAAGGTACAAACGGTCTTGTTCAGAGGGCTACCGTAAAAAAAGTGAACTCGACACAGTTATTGGTAACGATGTCAAAATAGGAACCAAATATTTGTCAGTTGTGAATTAACTGAATAAACGTGTAGTCCATTTATGGTATGGCGAGCAAGACACGGGTTCGACTCCCGTCATCTCCACCAAAAAAGAAACCCCTCAATAGAGGGGTTTTTTATTTTAATCCGTTGGTACCTATATAAACGAACAAAGGAGTCGATTAAGACCCCTTTGCCGAGATGTTGGATACCTCCTTTCGTTTTAGTTTTAGTTATCATCTGCGGGCGACCAAACCAACAGACTCTACTAATAAATATCTGAAAGTATCGTTTAAGTATATAAGCGGGCTAACATTTTTAGTCCCGCAATTGACATTAATCCACCAAGTGGGTCCATTCCTCCACCCGATGTTTCTTCAGGTGCTTGGAAGTTTGCTTCTGATGAATTTTGTGCAATGTATGAACTCATTGTTGGGTCATTAGCAACCCTATCTCTAAACTTCTCATCGTTTGCCATTTTATCTTCAAATGATGAAAGTGATGGTATACCAAAGGTTGCCAATAAATTATTTGCCATTATAAATTTTCTAAATGAATTTCGTCTATCGGCCCTTGCTGCAAATGGAATCCACCAATCTTTTACAAATTTTGATGGCATTACTCCTCTTTTGGCAACATATTTTGCCAATCTTTCTCCTTGATAAAATCCTTTTAAACCTGACCTAAATGTCGTTGCAGTTGCTGCTGATTTTAAAGCCGCCACGGGTTTTACTCTTGTCGCTAAATTTCCTAAATCACTCAACGCACCTTTTAGTTTACTACCCCAAGATGTATTGATTGATGAAAGATTATCTAATGTTTTTGTAACACCCGGATGATTTAATCCTTTCATTGCTTTTTGGAACTCCGCGGCAACTTTTGGATTTGATGCCAATGCTTTTGCTAAATCATCGGTGCTTCTAAATACATTTTTACCAACACCTCGTAACATTTTAATTAATGGTTTAACTGTAAAATCACCAACCACAGGAACGAGTGCGATTAACATAAGTGCCGCATAAAGTTTCTCACCTTTAACCAAGTAATAAATTATCAATGCAATGTCGGCAATTTCACCAATAACAGGAATAAATCCTGCCGCCATTAAAACATTCTCCCAACTTAATAAAGCTTCATTAAGTTGTTGTTTTCTACTTTCTAATATTTGTTGTTTTGTTAATTCCATTAGTGTATTAATTTACAAACCTTATCGGCTAATGTTTCGGAGATATTTGACTCCTTTATTACTTGACCTAACATATTCCCCGCATAAGATGATACTCCGGCTTTGATTCCGATACTATAATCGTTTCTATCCGCACCAATCTCACCCGCGGCAATGTATCTTAACATCACTGTTAATAAACCATCAATTAAAGCTGGCATACCCTCAGAAGACATACATGTCTCCATACTTTTAAATGGTTTTAATAAATTTAGTGGATTGTAACTAGCAAAGAATTGTGCTGCGGTTGTTGAAAATCCTGCACCCGCACCAAATACTTCTTTTAGAATAAATCTAATAATGTATTCTTTTGCGGTGTTGATTGCAGCATCTCCCATTGCGGATTTCCAATCGATTTTTTCTAATTCGCCCTTAACATCGATTTCCTCAATCGTATATCCTTCTTCTAATAGTTTACCTGCAATAGAAAAAATTCGCTCAACTTTGAACGAATCATCTCTAATGTCTTCAACTTCAGAAAACGCCTCCTCGAGTTTTCTTTTACGTTCCTCGAGGAGTGTCTCTTTTATCTTGGTTTTTAATTCCATTTTTACTTAGTTGGTTCTTGAGTTACACCTGTAGGTTCAGTTGTTTCCTCATCTTTATTTCTCTTGAATACAATCTTATCACCTTTTCTGTAATCAAAATTGTCTCTTGAAACTCTGTATCCCATTTTCTTCATGTGAACTTCAAGTTTCTCTCTTTCTTCTTTTGTTAAGTCAGGTCCTTTGTAAACAATTCTTCTACCTCTTAATCTACCCACAAGTGTTTTAGCTTTCACCAATCTTGCGTAAAGGTCAGAAGGTGTTTCACCCGTAACATTAACTGTTGCGGTTTTAGTGTCACCTGAAGTTGTTCCTGATACCGTAGTTGTGTTACCTGAAGTTGTTCCTGTTGTGGTGGTTGTATTACCCGAAGTAGAACCTGTAATTGGTCCTTGTCCACCCTCACACTTTTTAACTATCTCATCGTATTTTTCTTTTGTGATTTCTTTCAATCCACCAAGAGCCTTCATTGTTATTGGACCATAATTACCTGTTTGGTATTTACCCGGTAAACCAATACAAACTTGAATCTTCTTAATTTCATCACCTTTACATCCATATGTTAATGGGAAACATTTACATTCGGTATATGTAATTGTTGTTCCTGTTTCTGTTTTAGTGTCACCAGTAGGTACCGGTATTGGTGTTGGTTTTTCACCTTTCTCATCCCAAGTAATAGTAATATTCGATGCCTGTTCTGTCATCTCTTCTTCACTTACTTGTAACTTACCTGATTTACATGCGTATGAACCACTCATTGTGTTGTCCATTGTCCACACTCTATTATTTGGATAGAATTTAAGACCTCCATGACCTTTTGATTTTGCATCAAATTCATTTTTGGTATAAATCATTGCCTCACCATTACTTGTTGAACCCCATTCCATTCCTTCAAGGTTAACAACACAATCCGGCATTACACCACCCTTATCATCATCACCAAACAATGATTTTAAGATTTCAATTGTACCCCATCCTGCTAAACCATAAAGAATCATGTTCTTCCAATTAAGTTTTGATTTAATCGCTCTTAATTTTTCAAACATGTTTGGTTTATATTTTTTAAGGTATTCACTACCCTTGAGGAATTTATCCTTCCATCTTGCTGCCAAACCTCCACCACCATCGATGGCTTTTTTAATTTGGTTACTTGCTTCCGTACCTGATTTAACGTTTGTTTCAACTGCTTTAACTTCGGCAGAAGCGCCTTTCATTTGTTTCGCTCTATTCGCAATTGCCTTGTCGACGGCTTTTTTACTAACACCACCTGTTCCGGCAGCGTCTTGTGCTGCTTTCTTTAACATTTGCTCGGCTTCTTTACCTTCAATACCCATTTGAGATAATGTCTTTTTAGCTATCTCCATTTTTCTTGGGTCGGCAGGGTTCAAGGTACCTTTAGGGAAAACTTGTTTTGCGATTTCCGCAAATTCAGGTTGACCTCTAAGAAGACCTTTCATTTTCATTGCCAATTCAGGTGAATTTTTAATTGCGAATTTCACTAACTCGGCTGATTGTGCTGCACCAATTTTACCAGCTTCCGCCGCTAATTGAAAATCTTTAAGTGTTTTATATTCGGCACCGATTGCGGGAATTTCGTTTTTGATTGTTTGCCACAATGCCTTTTCTTCACCGGCCGCTCTTGCCAATGTTTTAATTGCATCTTGGAACATTTTTACTTGTTCGTCAATTGGTTCTTCAGTTTCATGAACTTCAATGTTCTGAACTTCTTCTTCATTAATAATTTCGTCAGTTTTTGGTTTTACTGATTCCGCCAACGTGATGAACTTTCTTATTAATTTCGCGTCTTTGTTTTCCATTTTTTTATTTTTATTTTTATTGGTTATCTAATGCTTTCATTTGTGATAATGCGTCACCAAGTGATGATGATGCGGTTTGTTGTAACATTTTTTCATCAGATGCTGCTTGTATAATTGCTTGTTTTGTTTCAGCACCTTGTTTTGCGGATTGTCTTTCACCGTACCATTCCGCACCCCTCTCAATACCTTTCATTGCACCATGGGTTGCTAAACCCCAAGTGACACCTTTTTGTGCCGCTTTACCTATTGAAATTGGTCCTTTACCTTTTAATGCTTGTTTTGCGGGATTAACTATATCTGTTTTAATACCCTTTTTAAGTGTTTTACCTAAACCGGGTCCTGTTGGTTTCACTGACTTCTCTAAAGAAGCAAAAACATCCTTTAATCTTGTTTTTGCCACATTGATAGCTTCTTGAATTTTACCACCACCAAATACTTTAAGTAACCATTCAATTGGTTTAAGAATTGCACTCATGATGAAGTTTAAACCCTTACCTAATAACTGAACGATTGGTTTTATGACTGGTGATTTAGCAATTTTACTTACGTCCCTACCAAGTGCGGAAATACCGGCTTTTAATCCTTTAGCCGCTCCACCCGTGAATACCAAACCAACAAGACAAATAGCAATATCCAAATAAGACCATATGTCGTTTTTAATTTGACCACTGAATAGTTGGTATATTTTCCAAACACCAAGTGCTCCCCATATTACGGTTGTAGCGATTTTACCGATACCGATTGCGGTCAACGCCACATCGATACCTATACCGACAGGGGATAAAAGGAAACTTTCCAATTTTTGGAAAAACCAAGGAAGTCCTTTATTTAAAATCCATGAACCGGCTTGTTTTAGTTTATCACCAACCCAAGATGCTCCTTTCTTAACTGCACCCCAAGCATCATCTAACCAACCTTCAATCAATTGGTTTGGTGTGATTGGGAAAACATCTAACATTTTTGATTTGATAAAATCCCAAGATTCTTCAATTGTTCTGTATGTTCCGTAATTAAAATCCTCTGAATTTTCTGAAATTAAGTTCATTCCATATCTAATCTCATATTCGGAAACTAAATCCCTGTCGTGATTGATTAATGGATAGATTAACTCTTTCATTTTTGAAAACAACTCATTTGTTTCCACCAATTTGAATTTGTAACTGTGGGTAAATTGGTTTTTGAACATTTCACAAACCACAGCGGGGTGTGCACTATCAATATTGAATCTCAATCCTGATTCTAAATCAACTAAAATATTCTCAAGTTGGATATATTTTTTATCTGCACTTAGGTTGAAACTCATTATTTTTTCGTTTACTATATAAATATTCGGAACTTTTCTTTATTTCAGTGGGTTCGCTTTACCTCTTTTAAGTAAAGAACCGACAATATCTGACCACTTCGTAACCCCAATCTGATTTGCGGGACCTCTTGTGACACCTGATTCCCACTTTCCAACCTCAGGATAACCTTGTTTTGAACCCGTACTACCCGTTCCGGTAGAAGGTGCGGCGGCTGCTGGGTCCGATTGTTCCTCTACGTCCCCAACAAGTAGTTTATATTGTTTTTCTGAGATTACTATTTTCATATTCTTATAAATACCAAAAAAAATCTTTAAAATATTTTTGGTATATTCAAAAATATACTTAATTTAGCCGTAAAATTAAATGTTATGAGAGCTATTTTAGGAATTCTATTGGTTGTACTTTTTGCAGGATGTGAGAAGTATGAAAGTCCAACATACCCTAAATTAAGTGGTCGTTGGGTCATTGACGGAGTATCATTCCCTAATTTGGGAAATAACAGTCAAATACTGTTGTCCGATACCGTTATTTTATCTCAAAGAGTTTTATCTTATATTGATAGTAATGGTGTTGGTACTTTTACTCAAAATTGGAATGATGTATCGATTCCTTGGTTTGATAAATTTGTAATTGGTACAACAGTGTGGGAATTTGAAACCGATTTAGTTGGGATACCTACAACATTAAATTCAGGTACAAGTGGGTATTTGGATTGGAGTTATTATTCACTATCTCCCGATTTATATGACAGGGATTATTGGAGTCACTTGACCATACATTCAAGTAAGGCGAGAAACATCAACATAACTCAGTATGGGTTAGAAACCATGACTCTCACTTTCCCAAAAGTTTGGACCATGTATCGTTATAACGGTCAAACTTATTTTTTAGAGGAATCGGTAAGATTGGTTTTAAAGAGACAGTAATTTACTCGTCATAAATGGTCTCGTCCATCTTTGAAAACATTTTGATGTACTGACCTGCCTTTGCGTTTGCCTCGTCCTCAATCTCACCCCCAATATCGGGTGGTTTAACTTCCAATCTACCCTGTTCGAATTGTTTGTGATGAACCATTTCGTGAGCGATACTTCTCATAACATCCACCAATGCTCGATTTTTGGCGTTTATTCTGATGATTTTATTCTCTTTTGAATAATCATAATGGGCGGTGGTTTTTAAATCTCCCCTACCATTCTGCAAGACAACTGTAGGACACTTTTCCAATTCAAGTTCCTTCTTAACGAATTTTACGAATTCGGTTATCTTGTTTTTCTTATCGTCATTTAAAAATTCCATCTATTATAAATATCTCGTTATTATATATACAACTTATTCTTTTTTTAGTATAATTACCAGTATGATGGACTGGTACATAATCCAATATCTCTATCCAAATGCAATGGGACGTTTTTGTGAAACAATGTTCCCAAACCTTGGTGTGCCCTGTGTATCTGTCTTAGAATTTTATGACATCAAAAAATTATATAGTTTTTTTGATAAACAAGGAATTTATCTCACTGTAGAGATGTACACAAAAGACGCATGGGTATACACCGTATCATTTGCAGATGGTAGAGTAATTGCCCCATCCCAAGATTCAAAAAGAAGAAGAGAGGATATTGAATGTGAAGGGTTTGAAGAATGTTTTAGATTACTTGAGAACAAATTGAGAAATACTTATTGGTGATGGAGGAGAACTTTTTATTTTTACTACAAACCGCGAAACTCATAAAGAGCGGTAACTACGATGAAAGTGATGTTGATTTTATAAATGAATTGGTGTTAAGTATTGACAATGACCTTCTTATTGATTATAATAGTACAAGTACAATAAAGTCTTTAGGTAATGATTTGGATTTCTACATTAAAATTGTTCAGTTCTTGTTAAATTATTTTGAAGACACTGAAGAATATGAGAAATGTTTTTTCCTAAAAAAGAAACTTGATGAGTCATATGACATAAAATCTAAAAACTTCACAGAAAATGAGCATATTAAAAATGTCTGAAGAGGAAAAAAAGAAAATCCTCGAAAAGCACAAAGAAGCGACAAAAAGTCACAACGACAAAAAAGAAGAATTGAAGAAAGGTGTTCAAGCACCCAAAAAAGAAGACGAAAAAAAACCCTCTTAATTAGAGGGTTTTTGTTTTTTAGTTAAAATTCGTGATAAGACAATATAGGATAACCAAAAACAGCCGGAAATAAAATAAAAAATAATATCGGCAGCCCAATATGAGCCAGTGACCTCCATCAATAACTTGAAGAGGGCGTCGTACCCAAAGGGGAGAAAGAACATCGCTAACATTAGAGATGTATCTCTGTATAGGAGTAATCGTTTTTCCTTGTCTTTCAGTTTTACTATCACCGTCGGGGTCCATGTATTACTATTAAGATGTTTATGGTCAACTAACCCTAAAGTCGGGTTATCCGTAATCTATTGAATAAATATTAGTTTTCTCGTCTTTCTTCCGCGGTATAGTGGTCAAACCTGTCATGTTTTATTGGGGACAATAATAAAACTGCCGGTTTTATTTCATCCTTTTTAATTTTTTGAAAAACATAACTCATCCACGTTTGCTCAAATGGGTGGTCCCACTTTGTTTCTAAGAAAATCTTATAATTACCATCTCTCGATACCCATAGTGGCCAATTACAATAATGTACTTCACCTTCCATGTATGTGATATCCTGATGTTTTTTCATTTTTTTAAACACAGTTCTCGGTGCATCGGGGTCTAACCCTCTAACCGGTAAATGTCTCTTCTCAGGGAAGAATTCTTCTCTAATGTTTTGAGGTACATTGTACCATGCCCATTGAACCATATTATCACCATAGAATTCTGAAAATGACAATTTTAAATAATCATATTCATTTTCATAAATGATTCGTAATGTTTTGTTGTATAAATTGTCTTTATGTCTTGGGAAACCTGACATACACAAATCACTTGTCTTCGGATGTAAGAACATATCATCTTCAAAGAAGATATAATAATCTGAGTCACTTTCATCAAAATGCTCCGCCACCCATTGTCTTCCACCACAAATCCCAATATTGTCAAAATGGTACATCTCAAAACCATGTTCGGTACAAATTCTATTATACTCACCATCGGTAGTTCTATCAATGGAATTGTTAACTAAAATCTTTCTTGGTTTATTTAGAAAGTTCCCATCGACTTCAGTAAAGGATTTACACAATGTTTCAAATTGGTCGGGTGAGTTATATGTCAAAACATACAATGATGTTTTAACGTCCGAAAATGGTTTTAATCCTTTTGATGTTTTTTTAATTCTTTCTTTAATACCTTTTAAATTTTCAAAAAATGGCCATACCAAACCATTACCCTCGATTTCAAATCGATGAATTAAGTCCGGATGTTTATGACAAAGAATTGTAAATAAACACTCATCGGCACCCATATATCCTGAATTAATGGTTGTATCTAAGATATTATAATACAACATATTCATTTGAGCAATCAAAGATTTCTTTCCTCCAAAAAACCCACCACGAGCGACATAATCAACAAAATCAACACCACAATATTGAGCCATTTTCTTTCTTTCAAAACCATGTATCTCATCATTTGCGGTATAAGGATATGTTATAAAAGTAAACTTATCATATAGGTCGGAATAGTAATCTAAATTATCTAATACTTTATCTTTTGAAAAATAACCCTGATTAACAGTTGAGGTTAAACCACCATCCATCCAATAGTAATAATCGGAATTAAATGGATTAAAAATCATGGTATCATGTACCATAAACATTTTACACATCATCATCGGATTATAAAACTCCAATGCCGCCTGCGGTGATTCCTTTAACCATCCTGCAAAATTGTGCCAATCGGGATTGGTTCTTAATTCCTGTAATTTATCAAAAAATGGAAACCATGTTTTGAAATCCTCAACTTCTTTTATATAAACTTTAGTATTATCCTTACTTCTAATTTTCCACACATCTTCTTCAAGCTCTTTCGGTATCCATATTGCCATGAATGCATCTGCTTTTAATGTGTCAAAAAATTTCTCTTTATAGGTGTTAAAATCTCTTTTACCCCAACCGTCAATTGTTCCTCGACCTAAGTCCCATAAACCCGTTACAATAGTTACGTTTCTATTCATATTACTTTTTTCTAATTATACTGGTGTAACTCCACCCGTGTTTAATTTTAAAAATCTCGCAAGATTCAATATTTTCTTCAAGATATCTACATTCATCTTCTGTCATGTAATCCGATATAATTTTACCCGTTTCATTAAAGTGTTCTAACATATCGAGAGTAATTGTATCCTTTTCTGATTTCCATATTGAGTTGGGGTCATTTTTTACACTAACACTTGTATGTAAATCTTCTAAAACAAATATACCCCCGCTCTTAATACTTTTAAAGACCTTGGCAAAAACAACTTGTTGGTCCTTCATTGAGTGAGAACCGTCATCAATGAATAAATCAATGTCAGTATTGTCGTTTGAAAAATCAATCAAATCTTTATCTGATTTATCGCCGATTGTAAATTGTAAAAGTTTTACTCGATTATAATCATCAATTTCCGCTCTGTTTAATTGACAATCAATCCCAACGATTTCTGCATTAATGAAAAATTCTCTCCATATATTAATTGATTGTCCCTCATGAACACCCAATTCAACAACCTTTTTTGCGGATTCTCTAATCTTTTCAAATTCTCTTTGGTACACCCCATCAAAATAATTGTGACCAAAATGTTTATCGGTATAATATTTTTCAGCCAAACTACTTAATTTGGTATTATCGTATTCATGAACAATACCAAAAATACTATCATGAATTTTATCAATTGTTCTATTTTTTATTTGACCATATGCGTAAGCGTGGAAAATGAAATTACTGTCATTATATCGTCTCCAATTGAAACTCCTATTTGAGATAATTTTCATTTTATTTCCAAACTCTTCTCTATCGTTGTAGAGATGCGTTAAACCTGTTTGGTCCATCCATAATCTATTGGCGTAAAATCCTTCAGAATTAAGGTCATGCTCACCAACCTCAGGTCTTAAAGTACAATCAATAGGTTTAAGTTTTGTTCGACAAAGCGCCCATTCATTTAAAAACTCTATTGACCATTCACAATTCTTTATTAAGAATACACCTGCGTTCATTAAACTGTGAGTGCTCTCATCTCTTGCTGCAATAAAATTATAATCTTCGTTGATAAAACTTTCTATTCTATCATTAGTGTCGGAAATAATTGCATCTGTATCTAAAAAAAGAATATAATCAGGCGAGAATTTCTCGATGACATCTAATATAAGTTTAGGTTTGTACCAAGTAGGTGCGGCACCTTGTAAGTAATTAACAATATCGGTATTTGATTTTTCACAATAGTACCCATACCCATTCTCATTCGCATATTTCTCGTTTATTCTTTCCGCGAAAGGTCCATGGGTTAGATTTTCGGTGTAATACTGTGCGATGTATATTTTTTTCATTTTAATAATTTAATTATTGTGCCAACCTCATCTTCTTTTATGTACTCTGCGTTTGTGATTTCCTTGAAGTTAACGTTATTAAAAACCTCATAATTACTTCCTAAATTTTTCACCGATTCTAATGCAAATTCAAATGAAGTTTTATGGATAATTTCACCATTTTCGGTTTTAAAACACAAATTCATGTGTCCATCGTTTGTTAATGTTTTGTGCAATTCAGTAATTGCCCTATTAATCTTTAATGAAGAATTATGTTCTATTTCAAATACATATAAATTTTGTATTGTCTCTTCTCCATATGTTATTGTTCTATCATATATGTCGGAGATGCTCCTTGCGTAATTACCATAATACTCCCAATTATTTTTATCTCTATCCAATCCATACCATGCTCCCGTTTTACCGGATGTACCACTCACCCTGTTGGTATTTAATTCTGCTCCCGAGTTCCACCTATAATTTAAAATAACTTTTCTTTTTGTTTTTAACCCATTGTAATAGTTACTGATTATAAAATCAGAGTAGTACATTCGTTTACCCGTTGAATAATGGATTGTAAGATTTTTCTCACCCAAATTATAGAACGATGACATGGTGTCAATTGACCCAAACCTTGATTGATGTTTTTGTGAAAAATGTGTGAAAATGGTCATGTCCTCCAAATGATTGGTTTCATCATTTATATTTAAAATTTCTTGACATGTTTTTTTACTGAAGAACATACCCCCTCCTCCGCCGTGACCTGATGTTACTATATCATATTGCGATATGTAATCATAATAATTTTCTATAATGAATGAATTGACGTAAGTCCCGTCGTCAACTCTTAACACATAATCAAATTCCCTATTTTCCAATAACCATCTTATGGCTCCTTGAAGTTTTTTAACCATATTAGATGGTTTTTTTTGTTGGTGTAAGTAGTAGTAATCATATGTGTCCGTTTCTACCAAATGTAGGGTTTGATTTTTTTCATCAAACGACACTTCTTGATTATCCCCATCAAAAAAGATTACCTCAATCCCTCTATCCTTTAATCTTGAGACCCATGTATCCATACATGGTAATTTTCTTGTTAAATCAGCCCTATCGCTTTGAATTGGGTCAAATGGGATATACAACCTTTCGGACATGTATGTTTTTGAGGTGTATGCCAATACTATTAATTTCATCTACCGTAATACTTTTCAATAATTTTATTTGGGGTTAGATTAACGTTCTTCATACTTAAATCTTCGTAATAATTTTTAATATCATTAACATATTCAATATTTTGATGTCCGTCAATTAGTTCTACATTATAGTCCTTTATATCGTTTATTTTAATTAAATAATCAATAATATCAATTACTTTAATTTTATTTTCTAAACTGGTGTTGATTATACCGTTAATATTTTTATCGATGCAAAACTCAACAATTTTTGGTAAGTCCTCAACATCTATCAGGTCTCTAATCGTATCTTTCTTGACTTGTATTTTTTCTTTTTTTAATAATGAGTTATAAAGAAATGGTAATAGTTGATTCTCACTTTTAGTTTTACCAACAATGTTTGGTAATCTGAGTATTAAAAAATTATTGGTTACCGATTTGATATAAAACTCAATAAACAACTTATGTTTTACATATTCGGTGTAATCACATTTTAAAACACTAAGTGTACTAAAGTATACGAAAAGATTGCTCTCGCTCTCATTTAACATTCTTTTTACTAATTCATATTCTTTTAGATATTTTGATGTATCAGATTCCGTGGAATCTGAAACACCACTAGCAAAAATGCAAACGGGACCAAAATCATAATCTTTAAAAGATTGTGCAATCATTCCATTACCAATAATTTTCATCTTTTAAGATAAATACCCCTCTATTCTTTCACACCATCCTTTTGATGTTGAATATGGCCATACAACCCATTTCTTAGGTTTACCGTCGGAATTGAATGTTCTCCACACCTTATAGTAGTTATCTCCAAAATCGGCTTGGATTCTTTTTAATTCGTTAGAATCGGCATCCTGACGATAGATGGTTTCACCCTTCTCATTCTCAAATGCCACAACCCAAAACTCGTAATCTTTCTCAGGTACTTGGTTTGGATAGATATCAATACAATGCTTAAAGATTGTTAAGAATGATTTTTCATATTCTTCTTCAGGTAAAACCGGATTCGGTGGTAGTTTAAAATCTAATGTGTGTTGTTGTACACCTCTTTTCTTAAAAGAAATGCCGGCATACCTTTCGTAATCCTGGAGAGTTCTGACTTTACCGAAATCGTACACTCCAAAATCGATATCCTTAACTTCTCCATCCATTTCAAACAACTTTCTATTTCTTTTGTGACATTCAGTATTCTTATGGTGCCAAGATTTATCGTCGTCCCACTGTTTTGTTCTACCTTTACGAGTATACTCGTGCCAAGCAATTATTTTATGTGGGTGGAATAAATCATACCCCCATGTGTAAGCTCTAACGGCAATTGAAATTTCCTCTCCGTGGAAATAGTAATTCGGGTCATGAGGAACCTCAACCGCGAACTGACCAAGTGTAAAACAGAAATGTGCAGAATAGAATCTTGATGGGATTGGTTCCGTCAATTCTTTATGGTTATCGATTGATGCAGGTAAAAAGAAAATCGCACCTTCAGGAATGAACCTATCAAAGTTCATCTTCCAAGGTACTTGTGTTCTACCGGCCGGGTCGTTGTCGGGGTCAAAAGATGAAATATAAGATGTTAGAAGTGGTTTCTCATGTCCCTTCTCCTGTAATTGTTTTATCATTGAAATACACTCAACATCCCAATCCTGAATAAATCTATGATGGGAATCCAATTGAAGTGTGTACTCTTCGTAATCATATTGTTGTTGTAAGAGATTTCTTGCCCAACATGCGCCCTTTGATAGTTTATAGTTAATGTCAACGACTTTAAACCTCGGGTCGTTTTTGAATTCATCTAAGTTATCCCACTCATCCTCAGTCGAGTGTTGCCATGCAATTGAGAAGACCAAGTTCTCGGGGTGTTTAGCGTTTTCAATACAATCCTTTATTGTCGGTACTAATTGAGGGTCTCTATAAGACGCAATCTGAATAAAAATTTTATCTTTCTTCACTGTAATTTATTTTTATACTAAAAATATCATTTTATTGAGGAATAGTAAATGATTGTTTTGAAATCTCAGTTTTTTTATGTATATTATGAAAAAGACCGATAACTATAATGAGCAAAATATACCAACCTCTGGTTTTAGATAGAGCAGATGAAATCATGGGGGTTTTAGAAGAAACCCATTTTTTTGACGATTACGAAATTGAAGACACAACATACGCAATGGAATATCTTTGTGATATGTTAACCCAAAAATTTATATTAGGGGAACTTACAGAAGACGAACCTATGTTTACCGATGATGAAATGGACAAATGTCTCCGTGAAATTGTTGCAGGTTCTTACTTGAGTGAACTACAAAGAGATGGAATCATCGATTCAATAGAAGGTGAAGATAACGAGGAGAGATTTTTTCTAACTGATTTTGGTAAGGAAGTCGCAAAAGAAGTTGAGAAACGAGAAAAGAAATCAAAAAAAGGAAAAAAATCAACTTAACTCAAAAGTTTCCATAAAATCATTTCCTGATTTTTTGTAACTCTCTTTTGTTTCGTCCTTTGCGTTTTCCGTGTATTGCCAGTTCCAAGATAATTCATCCTTAACGTCAAACCCAAAAAAGGTAAGTACTTGTTTCTGAATATCTACCACATTTTTACCGTTCCAATTTTGACCAACGGCGATTATTCCACAGGATGTGTCTTTTAGTAAATTAGATTCTCCTAATGTGGTGTGTCTGTTCTCCAACCACGTTAAACGTTCAATTAAGTTTTGATAAATGGCGTTCATTTGACCCCATCTTATTGAACCAAAGAATACTACCGCGTCGGATTCAAATAAGACCTTAGATATTTTCCATAACTCATCATCAGGGTTGTTGATACTTCTCCAACATCTATGATGACCGGTGGGATTTTTGTCTTTGTCCTTCAATACCGCCTTTTTCAACCCACATTCATTACCCTTCATGTGTGAAACGTTCGCTTCACATGCATAGATTTTTAAATCAGGAACCTCAATTAGTGTACATTTATTTTTACCTAAATAAGATTGTACCGCTCTGGCTAATTTTGTTGATTTTGGTTCTTCATCTAATTCTTTTACCGCCCAACCACCTCTGTTCGATGTGGTTAAAAACAATATCTTTTCCTTACCCTCCAAGAACTTAACTGTCTTAATTAGATTCTTATAACTTGGGTCGGATTTCTTTAATGATGGGTCAATATCTTCAACTAACTGTGTTAAGTTCATTACTTGTCTTTCTTTTCTTCTATTTGGTTAGATTGATATCTAATTCTTTTGTGCTCCTTAATTTTCTCTTTTAATTGTTTTAAATTTTTGTGAGCATCTGTGAGACATTGGGACATATTCTTCATTCTACCACCACATAGAGTATTTAAACCATCAGGCATCGCATCACTAACTTTACGAAGTTCTTTAATGGTTTCGTTTAAGTGATTCTCCAACTCCTCTAATTTGTATTGGACCTTATTATAGTCCTCTCTACGTACCCTCTTTGTCTCTTCTGAGAGAATGTTTCTGATGGCTTCCATCACAACTTCTTCGTTAATTTTCTGTCCCATATAGTATAAATACTTTAGTTCTGACGTTTTTTTAATTCAAAAATATTTCTTATCTTTCTTAAAGATAACTTATTAAAACACATTTCTGTATGGAACTTTTTGACTTTGATGATATCCTTATAAATCCAGCAACAATCTCAGACATTAGGTCACGAAGTGAAATAAATGCAAGACTCAGTAATGGATTGTTACCATTGTTTACCGCCCCCATGGATACTGTGGTTTGTGGTGAAAATAAGGGGATTTTTAAATCAAACGGAATTATGCCGGTCCTACCAAGAATCAAACAACCGAATCCTGATTATACATCAACATCCGAGTTTTTATCATATAGTTTAGAGGATTTTGAAAGGATATTCCTACAATCAACACCAACGGTACATGACGAACTACCAATGCTTGCTCTAATTGATGTGGCGAATGGTCATATGTTGGATTTAATTAAACTATCTAAATCCGCTAAAAACAAATACGGTGACGGTCTGACATTGATGGTCGGTAACATCGCGAACCCCGATACATTTATTGAATATTGTAACGCGGGAGTTGATTATGTTAGAATTGGTATTGGTAACGGTAATGGATGTTTAACTACCGTGCAAACTGGCGTGGGGTACCCAATGGCAAGTCTGATTGAGGGTTGTGTTAAATTTCGTAAAACCAATAGTTGGGCTCGAAACACGAAAATTGTTGCAGATGGTGGATTTAAAAAATATTCAGACATCATCAAGGCGTTGGCTATAGGTGCCGATTACGTAATGTTAGGTTCAATTTTGAATAAGTGTCTTGAGAGTTGTGGTGAAACAACTAAAGAAGATGGTACGGTAATAAATCAATACACCGAAAATTCTTTAGAGATGTTTAATGTCGATATTCCATTGTATAAAGTTTTCCGTGGGATGAGTACAAAAGAAGTACAAAAAGAATGGGGTAAAACCAATCTAACAACATCTGAAGGTGTTGTTCGTAGAAATCAAGTTGAATACACGGTTTCGGGTTGGGTTCACAATTTCGAATCCTACCTCAAATCGGCAATGAGTTATACCGCAAAAAAAGAACTCCACCATTTTATCGGAGGAGTTCAATACAATAAGATTACAATTAATTCCTTTAGGAGATTCGATAAGTAATTAAACGGTGAACTCTTTATCGCCTGTGGCAGAGAGTTCTCCATCTCTTTTCATTCCTTCTTTGATGTAGCTTCTAATAAGTTTAGATACTGTCATGTTTTTGGTTTCTGCAACCTTTTCAATTTCTTTAAAATACGCAGGTACTACCCTAAATGATAACATTTGAACAAGTTGTTTCGACTTTGGAACATCTTGACCAATCTTATCTTCTTCTAATTTATTAAAATCCATATGGAGACTATTTTTCTATAAATATTTGGTAATATCGAAATGTTTGCTTATATTTTAAATACAAAAGGTTAATTTTATGTCTGAAGAAAAACAACAAGTCAGTGCGGTCAAGTATTGTGAGGAGAAATATCCCGAAACAACCGCAGAATTCAAAAAAATCCTAAGAGACCAATATGAGTTGTTCTGTAAAAAACAAATGAATTACGGTCCCGACAACATCTCGGTAGGAACACGTTTAGAAACCCCTGAGGAACTTAAATTGTCGCAAACAGGTCTTTGGTTCAGAATGAACGATAAGATTCAACGATTGAAGCAATTGGTTCTATTGGGTAAACCGGACACCGTCGGCGAAGCGGTAGAGGATACATACCAAGATTTGTCTGTTTATAACATCATAGCACAAATAGTACTTAAAGGAAAGTGGGGAAAATAACCTAAAATCCAAAAAGGATGTGAAGGGGGTACTTTTTTTACCCCCTTTATTTTTAAAACAAAGTGATAAAATATTTATAGAAAACGAAAGGAGGGAACCATGAAAATCAACGTAAATCATCCAGCATTTGTCACTTTTTTGGACACGGTTAATTCAAACATCTTAAACAACGTTAATCCTGAAAAATATTTCTCCCTAACTAAGGAGAAGAAGTTAAGTCTACAGTATTTAACATTGAAGATGATTAACCAATCGGTAAAAGTGAGAGCTAAATTAACCGATGGTGAATTGTACGAGTTTACCGAGATTTTAAGGAATAAGGGGGTTGAATCGGAAAATTACGAGTTTGCGGGGGTTCTAAACGATATATTAACAAATTTTGATGTGTTGAATGAGATGACCAAAACCGGTAGAAGACAAAAAAGAGTAGTAAAAACAGATAAAACCACAAATGAGTAGACGTGATATCGATTTAGAGTTAAAAAAATCTTACGCCAAATATGCTTTGAGGTGGTGTGAAGATAATCTCGGTATCAATACAAGAAAACGAAAAAAACTATCTTTTGTAATGAGTACAAGAAAACGTACTCAAGGTAAGTTTGTTTATTACGGAAATTACTGTCTTTATAAAAATCAAATAACGATTTATATTAATAATTGTGAAACTTTGAAAAACTTAGTTTCAACAATAATCCACGAATACACTCATTACCTGCAACCAATGGGGAGATATAAAGAATATGAGAAATATTATTATTACTCAACTCATCCATTTGAAAGACAGGCCAGAAGAAATGAAACGAAGTATACTGATACTTGTTTAAGCTCGATTAGGGGTAAATTCTAAAACCTCAGCTTCGGGTATTAATATCAAAAATAATAAGTACTTTTCTTGGGTATTGTTTTGTTTTAAAACAATGTCGCAACCCCAATAATCCCGTATTAGTGTAATGTTATCAGGTTTTATTTGGTGTTCTTTTACTCTCCTATAGACCCAATATAAATTATTTTGGTAATTAACTAGTTCTTTACAAAACATTAGTGTTCTTTACAATTAATCTCGTGTTCTCCCCACTTTTTAGTCGGTTTTTCGTTTTTAAAATAGTAACACTTATATTTTTTACTGGTTTCGAAATAAATGTGTTTTTCTAAAGCTGAAGGTACCGTTGCACCTGTAGGTAATTTAACACTTTTATCATCAAAAATCAACTCTATTTTAATTGTGAGAGGTTCTTTATCATCCCAAACTCTTTCCTGTTCTTCTAATATTCTCCATTCCCCCCTATTCAAATATTGGTCCTGTAATGCACAATTTAAATAACTAAAGGTTTGTTTTAAATTGTCCATATTATCTGAAAATGTAGCCGCAGGTGCTAAGTGACCCTTGTCATATATGTTTTTTGCATAATCCGCCCCATCTGATGTGTGAAAGTTTGGTTCGGTATAGAAATCCATACTACCCCTATTAACGGTGGTCGGTCTATTTGTTGACCTATAAGTCAATTCCAATGGTTGTTCTAACCTTTGTGAATACTTTACTTCAAATATTGATTTTTTTACATGTATAACATCTACCTGAGAAAGGAAAGATGTGAATAATATAAGTAAGGTTGATAGTCCTAAAATTGTTGTGAGCTTTTTCATAATTGGTTGCTGATTATATAACTAAATATATCTTCAGCAGTGTTAGGCCCCACAGTAAATTCAACAAAAGGTATATCGTTAACCACCAATCTTCTTTTAATTTCTTTGTCAATCTCTTTAGATTCTTCGAGATTCTGAAATCTACCATTTTCATCATATGTTGCGTCGTCCCGTTTTAAAAGGATGTTTAAACTCCTATATTTCTTAAATAATCCCAAAATGAAATTATCGAATGTTTCATCGTAGAAAGAAGCGGGATAAGATGGTTCGTTATCATATAAATCTTTGTAAACCATACCCAAAATAATCGGTGAATCAACTACGATATATTTTACTTTACCATATAATCTACTAATATTTCTATGTTGATTGGCGGTTATGTAGAATTGGTCCCTAATGGCTGAATAGTTTTCCTCCCACGCAACAATCTTGGGAAACTCGAAGGTCAATTCGACATCCATATGATTTTTCTTCATTTTAGTGAATAGATGGGCACTCTGTGTTGACTTACCAATACCAGGTCCCCCAAAGAAGTTGATTATAAGACTCATGTTTAAATGATACGAAAATTGGTGGAATTTATCAAGATGTCATACAAATCAAAAAAGGTCGATATTTATAATAAAATCTAAAAAATATACAAGATATGGATGTAAATTCTTTTTATACTGTGTTAATAACCGCAGTTACAGTTTTAGGTTCCGCAAGTGCTTGGAGATTCTACGAAAAAAGAGCCATGAGAAAAGAAAGGTCAGAAGATTATATGAAAGACGAATGTCGTGAAAGAATTACCAAATTGGAAGTTCTTTTAGAAAGGTCTGCAATTGAGAAAGATGACCTAAGAACTAAAATTTTAGAACTTACTCGTGAAGTTGCAGAACTAAGAGTTAAAGTCGAATTCTTAGAAGATAAAAACAAAGAATTACAAAAAAAGGCAACACCTAAAACAACAAGAACAAGAAAATCACAATCATGAAAAAATACGTTTTAACAGAAAGTCAATATAATAAATTGATGGATAGATTAATTTCTGAACAACCAGAATATTATAACTTTAACATGGCAATCCAATGTTTCTTAAACAAGAAAGGTATCAAAGATGACGCAGGTCAACCATTAAAAATGGACGGTTCTATTGGAAACTGGCCAAAATCAAAAAGTGCACAAGCGATTGCCAACTATCAAAGAAAGATTGGTGTATATCCTGTTGATGGTGTTTGGGGTCCTGATACCATGGATAAAATGCCACCGGCAGACATGAAAATCTTTAAGGATTGTAAAGCAGAACATGGTGACATATTCGATAAGGGAGCTCATTTCCTTGGTCTTGATGACTAACAATCCTTTGTTAATGAATCAAATACCTGAATAATAGTACTCAGGGATTCATAACTAAAACACTCAGAATAACCTGAAAAACTTTCCAAGAGGGGTCGATATTTTTTGACTCCTCTTTTTTTTGCCAATGTGTCTTTAATCTTTCCTTCTAACTTTTCGGCATCTTTAGTATCGATTCTTCTAAGTACGGTTTCAATGGTGTAACCCTTATATCCATAATCCTTACTAAACCTTCTAAGTATAAATTTCTTGGAAGTTATCCCCACTTTTACGAAGGTTTTTCCCGAACTCTCCTCTTTCATCAAAATTAGATACAAAGATTTAGGTAACTCCTTGATTTTCTTTTCTTTATCCTTAGTGTGTTTAGATAATTTCTTGAACACATATGTTTTTGCGTCCTCAAGGGTATTAAACTCCTTCACATCCCTATATGGGTTTGGTAGATACTTCTTAAATCGTTGAGAATAAAGGAGTTTACCACTATCAACTACTATTTTTTTCTTGGTCCCCTCCTTTTTTTCATAAAAGGAATAGAACCCCATTTTTAAAATTGGTTCTGGCATATTCAATACATATTTTGAATTTTCTTTTGTATATCCGAAAATAAGGTTGTACTTTTGCATCATCTAAAACAAGTAATACATGTCTGGAACAAAAAAATGTACGGGTTGTAAGAGTGAGTTACCATTAACTAATTTTTACAAAAACAAATTGATTCACGATGGTCACAGTAACTACTGTGTCGATTGCACCAGAGTAAATTCAAAGAAGTATTTTGAAAGGAAGAAGGAGCGGATTATCAAATCAGAAAATGACAACCTTATGAAGATGGCTCTTTTATCGGATTCAGATTCAACTAATGCAGATAATCTCATGAAAATCATGATGATTGAGAAGATGTGTAAATCTATATTAGATGAACTTGAACACCTAAAAAGAGGGTTTGTTAAAGTAGAATCCGAAATGGTTAAATAAATACGTACAAACCCACATTAGTGGGTATTTATTGTATATATTTATTTCACTATGAAGTTTAATGAACTTATAACAACTGTTATTTACGAAGAGATAAAGAACAAGAAACTCTTCAACGCTCTACTTCAAAAGTGGAGAATGGAGAAACCTAATTTATCTCCTGATGAGGCGGAAAAATTAATTACCGTCTTCCAACGAGTTCAAAACGGTCTAAAACCCGAAAGGCCACAAGTATTTTCATTCCTAAGTAGGTTTGATGGAGAACATGGTTTTGAAAGATTTGACCCCAATAATCTAAAAGACATCCAAAAATATAGCTACCAACAAATATCATTTTTAGTTGGTGAGTATACTGAGGATGAGGAAGAAGCTCAGGGAGATGTTTTTGCCGGTAAGGATACTAAACCAACCGAAGAGAAGATTGCGGCATCTAAAGAACTTTGGGGAGGAGAAGAGAATCTAATCATAAACGAAGATGGGTTTAGAGTTTACAGTATTCCTGACCAAAAAACATCAATCAAATATGGTTATTATGTTGAGACAATAAATAGGTCTCAACCAAGTAGTAACAGTCCTTGGTGTGTTACATGGAGACAAGACCAAGGTAGAACCAACATGTGGGGTAGTTACCGTAACCAAAGAAGTTTCTACTTTGTTATCGATGAATCAAAAAGTACTTCCGATAGATACTATTTGGGGGCACTACAGAGAGATACTGAAGTAAGAACAGGATTTAGATTGACCTCAGTTAGGAATGACGGTGATAACGTTATGACTTGGGAAGAAATTATTGATATCTACCCAAAACTGGCAGAACATAAAGATAAGATTGGTGTTAAACCATTCTCACAAAACGAATTAGAGGAAAAGAACGCAGTAGGTCAAATTACTGAAAGAGAAGGTAGTCCTTATGAATTCAAGAGAGTGGATAGAAATCTTAAAAGAGCATACATCAATAACCAAGGTACACTTAGAAAATCAGAATCTTGGAGAGCGATGGACGACAAATTAAGAGCTCTTTATATCTTATCAACCACTGAACACCAAGTGAAAGATAAATTCAGCAACTTTGATTTTGTAAACGAAATCAGAAAAGTTGGTAATGAGTTTACTCTTTTGGATAACCGTTTAAAACAATTAGGTTTGGGTGGTGTCGGAGCCATTTATGACAACTTAATGGCTAACGAATTTAAAGTGGCAAGAGTATCTGCCGATAATGAAAAAATCAGATTATACGAAAGTAAGATAAACGGTAAATCAGGATTGTATAATACCAGAACATCCGATTGGATTGAAATGGGTGGACACAAATATGAACCACTATACGAACAAATTGACACTGATTTATTCTTTGATGATGAAGGTGAAACTTATGTTGTTGAAACATTTGGTAAATCAATGCAACCATCAAATGATTCGTTTTATTCAGTTTACCTCGTAAGTGATTCAAATCCTGAATTCAATTCACATTTCTTATCTGCAACAGCATGGGAGAAATTGAAAAGTAATTTAAAATCTGAAGACGAGAACGTCCCTAAAAAGCCAGGTGACGAAACAGATATAAAAGAATGGAGATAAAAAAAGGGGGTTTTAAACCCCCTTTCTTATTTAAGTAAATTATAATATTCTTTAAAGTGTTTAATTCTGTCGGCCAATCCGATAGTTCCACCATTTACTCTTTTTGTGATTGATGTAACAACTTGGTCAGTTGAACCTTGGTCTGCCATTTTGTGTAAACCATTCTTGTTAAAGAACCATGCAGCAGATAATAACGGATAATGTGTTGCCACTTTATCAGGATTTGCGGTCATGTCTTCATTAATTGCTTTACCAAATGCGGTGTAGTTATCCTTTCCAGTTAATTGGATATATCCGCGTCCACGGAATTTAAAACCTTCTTTTGTCGGTTCAGCACCGTTACCCATTCTTCCACCATAAACTCTTGATGCAATTGCTTCAGGTTTTCTTTGATATTGTTCTGCAAGTGCTTGTGTTGGGAAGTATTTTTTGAAGATACCCATGAGACCCTTGGCAGAATAATTTAAATTCTCTTGAGTTGCTCTAAATCCACCACTTTCGTGTCCACATTGTGCAAGGAAATGAGCCAATCTCAAAGGTGTATTAATTTGGAATTTCGCAGCAGTATCGGGTATTTGTGCAATAACCGCATCGGGAATATGTCCTCTTAAATTTTCTAATTTTAATTCACCTGTAAATGCAACCGGTGCCGGTTCTGTAATCACTGAAGGTTGTGCAGAAACACCTTCTCCGAACATTTTTTTCCATGTTCCATCACCAACTAAACCGTCGGCGGTTAATCCGTTTGCTGATTGCCATCTCTTAACGGCAGCTTCTGTACCGGGACCAAAAACTCCGTCCGCACCCAATCCTAATTTAGCTTGGAGTTGTTTTACTTCTTCTCCTCTTGAACCTACTTTTAGTAACATAATTTTAGTTTTATTTGATTTATTACCTATAAATACCTAAAAAAAGAGTTAAAATATTTTAAAAAAAATTTGGAATATTCGAAAATACATTTAACTTTGTGGTATGAAAAGATTAGTTGTATTATTAGTATTGGTTCCAATCATGGCGATTGGACAGACGAGAGTGAATCAAGATTCTCTTTTGTTTCATTTTACAAAAATCATTAATCAATACCGTGCCAAGAACGGATTGAATCCCGTGTCGGTCGACCCAAAAATGAAGGTATTGACTGATTATTGGTCACAAAGGATGGGTGCAACCGGTACGGTAGGTCACGGTAGTGGAGGTGATAGTTTCCAATCAAGAATCTCTCGAGAAAAATCAATTCCACCGAGTTTTATTATGTTGGAAAACTGTACCGAATTAATGACTCCTGATTCTCCAAAATATGTTACGGTGGAATCATATCCCGATTTGGTATGGTATATTGAAAAATCTTATGCGTGTCAGTTAAGTCAATATCAATATGCTTACTACGCCTTTTTAATGTGGAAAAACTCTCCTCCTCATAATGAGAGTATGTTGGACCCCGACACAAAGTATTTTTATCTTTCTTCATGTCGTAAAAATGGTCATACCTATTTATGTTATATTGCCAGAAGTTAAAACATCCATAATGAGGTTATTCATTGTTTCTTTATTTTTTCTATTACCACCAAATTTTACATATGGTCAAAATGTTGTAAATAATGATTCCGTATTATATCACTTTAATTTTATTTTAAATGATTATAGAATGATGAATGGTTTAAACCCGATGGTGATTGATTTAAAAATAAAACCGTTTACCGAATCTTGGGCGAACCATATGTCATCCGTTAACATGGTTTATCATGGTGAGGATACTAATAGTTTCCCAAATAGGGCTAAGAATTATTTTCCAAGAACAATTTATTGCGTTGAAACTTGTTGTTCCGTAACCACCCCTAAAAAATTGGACGATGGTTATATAACATGTCCAATAAAGGAATTAATACCCATTATTAGAAAAACATATGATGGGACCGCGACGCAATTTGATTATGCATATTTTGCTTTTATTTTGTGGAAATCATCACCCACACATAACGCAGCTTTACTTGACCCAAACATTAAAAAGTTTTATTTAAGTTCATCACCCTCGAAAGACCTGACCTATATGGAATTTGTGGGAACTAATTAAATAACACCAATATTTATATATAAAAAGACAACAATGGCTAAATTTATTTTCACTGAGACACAATTAGAAATGGCAAAAAAATCAATGGGAGAAGGTAGAGGTAGTGACTTCAAAACAAATCGTTTTGAGAAGGGTTATGATGATAGATACCGTGTTGAATGTGAGGTAGAAATTGATAGTTATGGTTTAAATTTCAATGGTAAAGAAATTGATTATATTACAGCACCAAAAATCACAATGTACTTTAATATTGATATTGAAGCAAGAAGTTGGGGTATTAAAGATGTGATGGTATATAATCCTCATGGACCTAACCAAATTGAATTGGAGGTCATTTATTATGAGGATGAGGACACACAAAAAGACGATATAATTACAATTCCATTAAATTGGGATGATGCTCAGATGGAAGATGCCGATAATATGTCATATTTTGGATTTGACAACCTAATAACCATTCGTTTAAAGAACGACGAGCAGGGTGGTTTAACGAGTGATTTTATCACAACTTACAGAAAAACATTATAACACTTTACACATTGTAAGGTTTTCACTTTACACTTTGTAAGATTTCCTTATACTTATAATTGACCTTGTGGTTGAATTTGAAGTGTCCTTGAGACATTTGAGTTGGAATTGATACCAACGAATTCGGGTTCAAATACAAAAAAATATAAGGAAATGAATTACATGACAACGAAAGGGTGGGTTGTACCCCAATCTTTTATTACTAAGAGTAAGCAAAGATTAAAACAACACGTAGATACCGTTTATCTTAAAAACGGTGATGAGTTCGAAATCGAACTTTTTAATCCCACACAAAATAAAGTTTTAGCAAAGATTGAATTAAATGGTGTATCCATTGGTTCGGGTATTGTTTTGCGTCCCGGTGAAAGAGTGTTCCTCGAAAGGTACTTGGATGATGCTAAAAAGTTCTTATTTGAAACTTACATTGTAAATGGGAATAACAATGACGTACAGCAAGCAATTGCTAAAAATGGTGATGTCACGGTTAAATTTTATGATGAGGTGAAATCCCAAACATATACCTCACCATTTGTATTATCCGGGTCAGGTACTGTAACATGGACCAACGGGACATCAACCGGAGGATATAGTTTCCCAACGTACACAAATGACATCAACACCAAATACTTTACAAATACTTCGAGTATTGGCGGTTCTTTTGATGGTTCAATAACAACATCAAACTATTCGTATACAGATAATAATCTAACTTTCGGAACTAGCAATGTTTTTAATAAACAGAAAACAAGTGAAGTGAGACATTTAGAAACAGGTAGAGTTGAGAAGGGTTCTGATTCAAGTCAAACTTTTACATATGACAATTCTACATTTAATTCGTACCCGTCAAAAACTAACTGGTGGAAAATTAAACCGGTAAGTGAGAAGGTAATGGTTAAAGAAGATTTGGTTGTTTATTGCACGGAATGTGGTGCGAAACGTAAAAAAGATAACCATAAGTTCTGTCCACATTGCGGAACAAAATTCTAATAATAAACTAATCACAAGGTCATAAAAAAAGGGGACTTAATGTCCCCTTTATTATTTCTTTTTGGTTGTTTTCTTAGATGGTTTTTTTTGTTCTTCCTCTAAAACCTTATCTATAAGTTTCTTCAACTGTGTTTCGGTTACTATGATTTTCTTACTCATGTCTTTTAAATATAAATATCTTAATTTATTTAAAATTTACAGGGATTGATTTGATGTCTG
>JACCDY010659834.1_pt1 | contig 29114 bp, 28 predicted proteins | sample 7446391 | NCBI WGS metagenome assembly JACCDY01 (sample SAMN15323451, study PRJNA562643) | freshwater metagenome | isolation source: river surface water | place: USA:Blue River Watershed | collected 2017-08-18 | reverse complement strand
TTATATAAATTTGTTAAAAATTGGGAACCTAAGGTTCCCAATGACGTCTACCGCGATCAATCTACTCACCTCTGGTGAGAGATTGACCCTCCTCTTTTATATAAATTTGTTAAAAATAAAAAGAATATATTGTTTCCGAACAATGTTATAAAATATTTTTATTCAAATCAATGTATACATCTGTTACATAATTTATTGAAATAATTTATTTATAACATTGTTCGGGAAACAAATATAATTATATAAATTTGTAAAAAAATAAATAATTAAACGTTCATCTTTTGTTCTGGGTTAATAAATATGGTATCTTTTCCATTCATAATAATCACTTTTGGTTTTTCTGTATGAATTTTTACAAAATGATGAAGTCTGTCAATCATATAATTATTAATCACTTTTTTTGATTTTGGATTTAGATAATCTTGAGCACACTTTCCATCACTATTTTTATGTACTACATACCAAAGTGGAGCCATTTCCATAAGTTTTTCAAATAGCACTACGTTTTTTGTAAATGTTGCTGAAATAAGCGCACTATTTCCACTTGCTTTATCAATATAAAATGGATTAATTTCATTATGTTCAATTAGTTCTAGTATTGCTTTTTGATTAAGTCCCATAGATAGTTCCATATAAACTTTATTATTATTAAATTCGTGTAAGTTACTTATTACAATCGTATCAATTAATTCACAAGATTTATCTTCAATCGATTCATAAAGTGAAAGTGGTGTATGACGCATATATTTCCAAAAAGTTGTACTATCATTTTTAAGTAGTTTATGAAGTAATTCATAATTTTTATTTTCAAAAGCATATGTATAAAGGTTTACATAACATTTTTTGTATTGATTATAAGATTCAACTTGAGTATTAATCATTTGGTAAGAAGATAAAAATTTCGCAATTTTAGTGTAATCTTTTTTTACAACAAGCATAAAAAGTGAATGATGATTGTATTCTTGGTCTATAAATAAATCATTATAAATATGATTTTCTTGGTCTTCTTCATAATCAAAAGTATAATCAAAAATATAAAGACTATCATGTAGTTTAGATTTAATATTTCGGAACATTTGTAACAGAAGTTCTTCATTCTCTTTTTTAGATTCTTGGATAAGTAGCATTAAATCATAACCTGTAATTTCATAATCACGTTTTTTTATGACTGTTTGAAGAATGTTATAAAGATTTTTATGTTCTTTTTCATATTTTTTAGTTACGGATGGAGAAGACCAATTATGTTTTTCATTAAGAAATATTTCAATATATTTTGAATAATATACTAAAGATTTGCTATTTGATTTTGAGGAAGAATCTTTAAAAGTAATGCTCATTTTTTATAAAATATTTTTTTATAAAATATATTTAATTATTTTAAACAGTTTAAAAAGAAAAAGAAAAGTTATAAAAATCATTTTTTTCTATTTTTTTATAAATTAAATTTTTTATAAAATATTATTTTTTAATTAACCATAAAATGGAGCATTTATATTTACATTAAAAAATGAATTTACAAAATTTAATAATAAATAATTATTTGTAATGGATGAATCTAAATTATAATATACAGAAGTATCTTGATTAAAATTAATAGCACGTTGTGCTTGAAGAAGTTTTCTATAATATTTTTGAGCAACTTCTAATAAATAAAACATATTTAAGTATACCGTTTTATTATAAAAATATAAATAGAAATAATACATATCTTTATATCCAACTAAATAAGGTATTGTTGGTTGAGTTTCGTCATAACGAATTTTAGCATACCAATTAATATTATAATAAAAAGGTGTATTAAGACGTCTTGGATTTTCATGAGCATTTTTCATTTTTTGATAGAAATTGACTAATTTAGAAACAATTGAACGATTTTGTTTAAATAATGATATTATTTGAGCTTCATTACGAGATAATACTGCATCATATAAATAATATGGAATCATTTCTAAATCAATACGTTGTAAATATTCAATATAATTTTCTGGTTCAGGTGATGGTCCAATTGTAACATCATAACTTCTATTATATTCATAATCATAAAAAAATATTTGAATATCATATTCACCATTTTCTGTAGCATCATAATAGGTTGAGTATCCACTATTTACAGTTTGATTATAAACAGCTACTGAACCATCTTGTTCAGCAATGTATATTTTATTCGATGGTCCAATAAATAGATAATCAGCATCTAAAGAGAGAATAGACGAATAAATACTTGACATATCACTTTGATATAAAAGGATTCTATCATTGATAGGAATGTATATTTTACCACTACTATCTACACCAAATTGTTGACAATTTTGACCACTATTTAATGCTGAAATAAATGTACCATTTGTAGATGTAAGTTGATATTTAACAACCTGATAATCATCATTTGAAATATACATTGAAGAATTTGTATATAAAATATATCTTGGGTCTACAACTCCTGTTAAGTTATAATTATAATCAAGTGCTAATGTACTCTTATTAAAACGAATAATTGGAGAATTTTTCATAGATACGTATAAATAAGTAGAATCACAAGTTAAACCATAAACTGTATCTCGTAATGGATAATTGATATAAGAATATTCATCATTTATTGAAACTTCGTTTTGAATTGTACCAATAAGAGTTCCAGAAGAATTATATTTATCTATTTTAATATAAGTTTGTGGATTACGATCGTATTGATAAAGATAACGTTCTGATGAAACATATATGTTATTATCACTATCTAAACATAATGCTCTAACAAAAAGAATATCAAATGTTTGTAATTTATTTCCAGAAGGATCATATTTAATTAAATTATCACCATCTGTATCATTTTGAACGTATATATTTCCATTACTATCTGCATAAATAAACTCTTCATAATTTTGACTATTTAATATCTTAATAATATTTTGACTATTATTTTGTAATATTCTTACATAATTACTATTTGGATCTTCTAATATATATACATTGCTATTATAAACATTTAATGAAATAGGATAATAAGCATTATATACAAAAGTTTCTGTATAAGAATCTGATGCTAATGTATATTTATATACTTTATTATTTCCACTTGCTTCTCCTGATGAATAATATTCATCTGGACTTTTTAATACAGTACCAATATATAAATAATCAGCATCTATACCAATACTTCGTTTATTTAATAAATCACTAAATACTGTTGTTTCAACATAAGATGAACCATTATATCGATAACGATTAAGAATGCCAAATTCAGTATTTAAAGCATAAATTGTATTACTATTAGATGTATCTACAACAATTTGTGGAAAATTAGTTGGTAAATTAATTGTATTTGTAATAGTTTCTGAAGATAAATTAAGTATTTTAATCATAGATGAACCTGTATCATTACAACTTACATATAAATTATTTGAATTATCTAATGCAAGAGAATATAATTCAATATTACTATTGTAAGGGATTATATACTCTTGAATATATGTTAAATTAGTAGTTAATTTAATTACTTTTTCATTACCGGATACATAATCATCATAGGCTATATATAAGAAACCATTTGCACGGTCACAAATAATATCACGTGTATCACCATCATTTGATAATTTATATGATTTAATAATATTATATGAAGTATTATATTTATAAATAAAATTATTATCCATAGTATATATATTTCCACTTCCATCCACAGCAATATTATCATCAAATACTAAATTGTTTTTAAATGTTGCTAATATATTTGTTCCACTTGAATCATATTTAAGTATACTATCATCATCATAATTAGCTATATAAATATTATTAGTACTATCAACTACTGTACAACGAGGCGATTGAAGATTTGAATTAATAGAGAATTGAAGAACTCCTGATAAATTATATTTATCTACTTTATTCGCATTTCGGTCAGTAATAAATAAATTATTAGATGAGTCCATATACATATCATTTATACTATCATAACCACTTAAGTAAGGGTCTGAAAGAATATTAAATTCAAAATCATATTTATAAACATCATTATCATTGGATATATAAATATTATAAAATGAATCAACAGCAATCGCACGAGGATTACTAAATTCAAAACGATTTAATTCATTCCCAGATGAATCATATCGTATTATCTCATCATTACCACTATCCGTAATATATATTTTTGATAAATTATCTATATAAATACTGTTTGGACTATCAAAAGGACCTAATGTGAGTAATAACTCTCCTGAAGGGTTATATTTACGAAGTATATAATCATTTAACTCTTTACCTTCATAAAAGAGTACATAAATATTTTTGTTGGAATCTACAAATAAATCACGTAATGTATCATCATCTTCATCATTGTATAAACTTATGGATTTAACAATTGGATAATTTGTAGATGTTAAAGTTGCTGTATTATAAACATCAATTGTATAAGTATTCTCATTTAATACATATAAATAATTATCACTATCTATCGCAATTGCAATGGGTTCTTCAATATCATTAATTGTCATTACTTTTTGATATTCACGTAATGATTCTTTTTTAATAGTACCATTTTTCGACCAAACAATACGTTCAGGCAATATCGCATTACCATTATTATCTGTTACTGAATTTAATGAAATACGGTTTTTATTTCCTGCTATGTTTGTAGATGATGTATTTACATTATATGTATGATTACGATAAAGATAAGAAGCACTCTTTGTATTTCCATCTAAAAAGGGAATGGTTGAAGTAAGAGTTACATTTCCACTTTCAGTATCATTGATATCTGTATATGTATAACCATCAAAATTACCATTATAATTTGTATAAGTTAAATATAAACGTGATGATGAAATATAAAAGATTTTAAGATGGTCGTATATACGCATTTTATAAGAATTATCAAATCCATACTGATTATTTATATTCATTTCTTGGAATAATGCTCCATTATTTTTATAAATATAATCAATACTATAATTATTATTATCCATGATATGAAAATTATCATAAATATCTATATCAAAATCATAAATAGCAACAGGAGGCGATACTAATGTTATTTGTGTTACTGAACTTAAAGAGAGTGGATATTGATAAAATCCTTTAAATGAATTATCTGAAATATAAATAGAATCATTTGTTTTATCAATATTGCATTTTCTTCCAGCTACATTTCCACTTCCATAAGTTACTTCTGTTAAAAAGGTTCCAGATGAATTGTATTTTTTAAGTTTTGTATTATAATTCACATATATATTTCCACTAATATCTACACAAATATTACGAGGTGTTAAATCAATTTCAGAATCATATTCAACCAAAAATTGAGATATAAAATTTAAATAATTATCGTATTTTGCTACATAATAATTACCAGATGATAAATGTAATACATAAATTTGTTTCATTTTATTAATAAAAATATCATATGGAGTAATTCCATCAACAGTATTGCGACATGATGTCTCATTAATTAAATATAATTGATTATTTACATTTGAACCAGCACAAACTATATTTACATTATTTAAAGCATATACATCACCACAAGTATTTGAAGGATTATCAAAAGCAATATTTTCATATGTATTTGTATAACGACTATTTACATAAGTATTTGTATCCGTTATTAAATTACCATTTTTATAAAATAATAATTCTTTCATATATTCAGCACGATTTGTTAATGTAGTTGTATCATTATATGAAGAATCTCCACTTAATTGATATCGTGGATTTCGTGAATCTGCCATATTATTTACAATAAATGTTTGAGTTACTTTTAATAAATCAATGAAACGACTTCCATTTGCTAAATTACCTATTAATGTAATATTTGCCGGTGAACAAAAGTATTGGAATGAATTATCAAATACTGGACTATATTGATAAATTGTACTATTTGTACTATTGGATATATATAACTCTTGATTACTGGATGAATATTGAATAGTACCAGCATTACTAATATTTGCTTGATATAATGTTTCTGAAATAAGATGGAAATAATCACTTACTGATTTATATCTTTTAATAGTACTATTACTTCCATCATATTGAATAATATATACTACATCAAATGGATCAACATAAATATTTGTTAAATTATCTAATTCACTTAAATTATATGATTCAGGTGCTGTTGATATATTATAATTTCCATAAGTATAACGTAATTCAATTCTTTCAATTTTTCTTTCACTTACATTTGGTAAATAAATATAATTTTGTGAATCCATTGCAATAGCTGGATAGGATGATGCTACATCAGATAAAAATAATGATTGACTATATCCAGTATCAATATTAACCATTGTTAAAGTAGAATATGTATCAATACCATTAAATATACCATTTATAATATAACATATTCCATTGCTACCAAAAGTAAATTTACTTTCAGCACGACATTGAGATAGTATATAAGTACAAGCATTTATACCAGCAGTTGATACATCACGAGTAACAGTTCCATTTAATAAATAATAACGAGTTACTTCTAAACCTTCTCCTTCAAATAATATATATAAATAATCATTATATCCAGTCATATAATAAGGTGTTCCTAAACCTGCTGTACCACCACCATTAAAATCAACAATATAAGACCCTGAATTATTATGAATTCGTAAAACTTGTTGTCCACTTACATTTGCTAATGTTGCTGTTTGATTTACTCCAAAAACATAATATGAAAAAAGCGTTCCAGTTTCAATAATATATTGAGAGTTTGATGGAAATGAAGAAACACGTTTATCATAATATTGATTGTTCATATAAACATCTACACTATGTAATGTAGTTGATGAAGTTGTAGTAATGGTATATGCTTCATTATTTACAACATTTGATTTGTCAACAGATGCACTAAATGACATTTTTTTAGATTCTATACTTTAATATCATATTTTTTATAATATATATTTTTATATATTTTTTTATATTTAGTTTATTTTATTTATACTTTTTCTTTTATTTTGTTAAAGAAATTTATTATAAAAAATAAAAAGTAAAAGATGAATCCTCAAATTGAAACTTTTGATAATTTTATTATTATTAAAAATGAAGATTTATTAAATAATTCAACCGCTTTTGGTAAAAAATGGAACGAAGAAATTAAAAAAATAAATCCACTTTTTCAACTAAATACTTTATATCCATTAAACCGCACATTCATTTATAATTATGGAAAAGAAGTACCCATGATTTTTTCTTTAGATATATGTATGAATATATGTACCTTAATTGTTCCTATTAAATGTATTCAATTTTATGAAACGATATTACCATCAATGGTTAATTATTTAACAAATCATATTAAAAGTATTTCACCATTAGCAGTAGCTAATGAAATTAAATATAAATTATACATTTACGTTCATCAAAATCATCCTCAATTTCAAACATTATATAATCATCCACTCATATTTTTTGAAAATAATTATTATAAAAAAAGTGCTTTACAACGTGATTTAGGGGATAATTATACACAAGGAATTATACATTTATATTATAATGAACAATGGGAAGTAATACCATTATATAATAAAAACTCATCAAATCCAATGATAACAAATTAAAAATAAAAAAAAATGATTTTCATATAATTATAATATAAAGATATAAGTAAAATACATATATTATTAACGTAAATCATTTTATTATAGCGATGAGTGAATTTTATGAAGAAGATGTTCATATGAATAATGAATTTAATTTTGAAATGCATTTTAATATTTTTAAAAATAAATATTTTACTTTTAAAAAGAATGTAAAAATATTCATTGAAAAATATAGATTAGAAGAACGTATTATTACAAATCCTCAAGATGTATCCAATTTTTTAACCATTCATAATCTTATGAATTTAGTACTTATTTATCATGATTATTTTTTATGTCACAAATATAGTTTATTATCAACTGCTGAACATATTCTTGAAAAAAATTCATATTTAAATAATAATATCATATCTTTATCAAAAGATGATAAAAATATGTATATTTCAGCATTTATTTTTGTCAATTCATCTTATTCTTTAATGGAATATAATGATTTTATTCAAGAAATATTCGATTTAAGTAATTATTATGAATCATATTGTAAGAATGAAACAAAAAATATGGTAGCAATGATTGAATTTGAGGAGTCATTTGATTCATTAAGTATTTAATCTATATAAAAAATGATTTATTATAAAAAAGAAAGTAAAAAGAAGATTATACATAAAAATAATAGCGTAAATCATTAAAAATGAATTTATATAGTAATGAAGATTATGAAAAATTAAAGTATAATTATTATGAAATTAAAAAATTATTACATACATTCCTTTCTTTTATGATTATGTTTGAAGATGATTTTTATTTAATCGAAAAAGATATACCAAAATTTTTAAATATCCATAATATTATGGATTTATCTTATATTTTTCGTCAATATTATTTATTAAATCAATCTCATATGTTAGATTCCGCATATCATATTGTTGAAAAATCAATGATTACTGATGATATTTTAGATGAAGATTTATTTATGTATACAAAAGCATATATACTCATTAAAATAAATGATGAACCCCATAAACACGAAGAGTTATTTGATTTTCTTTTAGAAATAAGTATATATCATACTCAATATTTGAATGGAACATTACAAAATGTAATTAATTCGATTGAATTTGAAGAATCTTTTCAATATTTAAGCATTTAATTCTTTTGGGCAAACACTTTTAATACCTGTTTATTTGTTAAAAAATTGATTTATTTTTATAAAAATATGTAAATATAAAAGAAAGATGATAATAATCATATAACGTAAAGCAAAAATGAGTGTACGTAATTGTCTTAAATGCAAACATTATTTTAATAGAATTGTATATGAATACCATAAAGATAAAAAATATATTGTGAATATATATCGTAAAAGTGGTTGTGATAAACTCAAAATGATTTTTCAAATGCGAAATTCCGAAGAAAAAGAGAATGAAACAAAATTTGTAAATAGTAAATGTTATCAAAGTAAATATTTTGATGAAATTGAGAAATTTACGTATGATGATATTGTTATGAAAGAAGTTTAATGAAAAAAATGAAAAATAAAAAATATTATAAAATAAAGAATATAAAAGATTTATATATATTATTATATAATTCAATTGAATTATATAAAACTATTCTTTTTCCATATATTTACATATAAAAATGTGTAAATATTTTAAAAAATGCGAAAGATCTTGTAAAAGTCAAAAATCCCACTTTCGGCATTGGGAACACGTTCGTAAATATGCTGAAAAAAAAGATACTGCTTTTCTAAAATATCGAACATATAAAAGAATCCATAAAGATATTATCGATGAAAATACAAATATTATGGATAAAAATAGTAAAAAGAAACAAAATAATAGTTCTTTAATTAATTATGATAAATATGAACGTTATATTATCACAAATATGATTGAAAAAATGATTTGCGATATTATTAATAAACTATAAAAAAATTGATTTTTATTCTATTATAAATATTTAATATAATAATTACAATAATAAATAGTATACTTTTATCTAAAAATGGAAGTTGATAGTAACCAAATTACTCATTTTGCTAATTTCCTAAAACGTGTATATATTACGTGTTGTATGGATGATATTGTAAATGATATCCAATATAATGAAAATGATTTTATGAATAGTTCTAAATTATTTTTTGAAAGAGTTTATGATAAAAGTGAATTATATGATGAAGAAGATAAAACTCTTTATACAATTTATATAAGACTTTCGGAAAATAAAGGTACAGATTCTGATATTCCTTTATTATATGAAATATTAAAATATGAAATATTATTAAAAATGAATATTTTTTCAAAAATAGAAAATCTTTATGAAGATTTATTTTATGATAAATTAGATGAAATTACAAGTCACATATTTAGATATATACAAAAACATATTCCATCACTTTCATATATTCAATATTGGCAGCAATGTATTCATTAAATAGAATAATATGTAATTTAATAAATATTATAAATTAAAAATATATTATAAATAATATTTATTTAATCTTTTTTATAAAAACTTGTGTTTGTTTAACTCCTAAAATTTGAATTCGGTCACGGAAACCCTGTACAAAAGCATCAATACCACGTTTTGTTACATCATCCCCATTCCATCCATAATCATCAAATATCATATATCCTCCAACTTTTAATTTTCTAAAAGAAAGAGCACCATCTTCTAATACATATTCTGGTAAATGATTACCATCAATATAAATAATATCAAAATAATCATTCATAAATTTAGGAACTTTATCATATGAAAATTCTCTAAAAATAGTTATTTTTTTCTTATCTTCAGGTGCTAATAAATTAAGATTTTGCTTCATTGTTTCATATATATTTGTTATTTCACCTTTATATTCATCATAATCTTCATATTCACCATATGGATCCACACCATATAATAAAGATTTTGGATGAGCACCATATGTTTTTGTACAAGACATAATATTTGCTCCTAAAAATGTACCTATTTCTAAATATTTTATTGGTTTATCTTCATATAATGATATAGGAATAAGCTCATTCCAATTATTGGTTAAACGGTAATGTTGACCTTTAAAACCAGAAGGTAATATTTCTTCAACGCTATATGTTTTTTGTGACATTTGTTTATGTTTATTCTACTAATAAAAAATAGATAAAATGATAAATTTAAACTTAATAAAAAAATATTTTTTCATAAACCTTATTTTTTATATATATCAAAAATATAAATATTCTATTGAATGAGTACTTTCAAATTTATTCATATCAAAAATAATTCACAAAAACTTCTTATATATTTTAATGATATGACTCATGTCGGATTTTCTGACCACTTTTCCCTTTATAAACAATTAAATATTATTTTTCACGATTTTGATATATTATTTATTAAAGATATTGCTGAATATTATTGGTATTTAACCATTATTGATGATATTTTATTATTAATCAATCAATTAAATGAAACGTATCATTATCAATCTATTTATGGATTTGCGGGAAGTTCAGGTTCTATGGGTTTATTAAATACATTACCTAAAATCGCTAATTTTAAGAGTGCAATCATTATCAATGGTCAAGTATCGCTATTAAAAGAAAATGTTGATAAATATAGAAATTGTAAAGATTGTTATGTATTTAGTGAAGAAAAGATAAAAGAAGATTATAATAAAAGTTATTTAGCACCGTTGGAATATGTAAAAAATAATAATTATAAAATACGATTTTATCATAATTCTTCAAAATCAGATTATATAAATCATACTATTTTACAAGACAAATGTAAAAATATAAAAAATATAGAAACAATATATGAAGAACATCGGGATACACCTTTTCACGGTAATTATTTAATCAAAAAATATAAAAATGAATATTTGGAGCAATATAAAAAATATTTTTTATCTTCATAAAAAATTTATATTATTTTTACTAAAATAGTTGTTTCTTTAATAATGTTTCCAGAACAATGTTTCAATAAAAATGATAAGAATTCATTTTTTTAAGAATTATACACTTTTATTTCTTTATCTATGATTTGAAAGATTGTTCGGAAAAAATTCAAATAATGATTAATAAAATTAAAATATTTTTTTAAATAATAAAATTAAAATATTTTTTTAAATAAATATGGCATTTCTTTTACTTTACTTATTAAATCAAAATCAGACTTATACATTTCATAAATTTCTTTTTTATCATAATCATCTAATACTATTTTTTCTTGATGATTTAAATTTGAAACATTGATTTTTTGAAATGGTATTTTTAAATTTTTACATATATTTAATTGCTCCAAATAATCAAATAATTGAAAAACCTTTTTTTCCATTTCATTTTTATCATAATAAATAATGATTGATTTATGATAATCCTTTTCTTCAATCCACCAGCTTTGTTCCCTTATATGTGTATATGATGTAAAAGATGTGATTAAAATTGGGTCTTTCTTTTTAACCAATTGTATAAAATCCTTTATATTATATTTTTGCGTATTTATTAAATGAGTTTCATTATGTTTATGATTATTATAATCCAATGAACCATATTTCCAATATTTATACATTGAAATAAATCTATCATAAGGGTCTCGAATAAAAACAATTGGATTTATTGCTTGAATTGATTTAAATTCGTGACCATTATATGTAAAATAAGATGGATAATGTGCTTGAACATATTTTATAAAAGCAGAACCTGCAACTTTTGTTGGATGAATAATTACATATTTTTTTAAAATATTGATTTGTTCTTCAACCATTTTATGCATAAATTGTTTTTGTAATATACGTTTTTCATTTTCTTTATTTTGTAAATAGTATCTTGGATCATTCTTTCTTTTCATTTTTGACCTATTAAAATCTTTATTATTTATATTTTATTTCTAAAAAAAATAAAATTTATAAACAAATTTTGAATATAAAAGAATATACATTATTATTATTATTTAAGTAAAATACTTTTTTAAAATATTTATTTATAAAAAATGGGTCGTCCTAAAAAAATTACTCTAAATACCATTGGTACTATTGATTCATCAACAACTTCTACACCTGTAGTAGAAACTGTTTTTGAACCAGTTTCAGTAGCACCTACTATTTCTTCTGCTATGAAGAAATATGATATTTGCTTTGCTTTTGATACCACTGGTTCAATGAGTGGTTGTATTAGTCAAGTTAAACAAAATATTCAAACCATTGTAAAAGATTTATTTAAAAACATTCCTAATGTTCGTATTTCTCTTGTTGCTTTTGAAGATTACAATTTTGATTATATTTGGAAAGCCATTGATTTTACCAATGATGAAGGTGCGTTAATTCATTTTATGACTCATCTCCACGAATCTCATTGTATTCGCGGTTCTGATATTGGTTTTACAACACGTATTGACGGTGAAGGTATGGAAGAATGTTATGAATATGTACTTCATAAAGTTCCTTCACTCAATTGGTCTTCTGAATCTATGCGGTCACTTATTATGATTGGAGATGCTCCTCCTCATAGCAAAGAAAAAACGTATAACAACCTTGATTGGAGAGTTGAACTTGGTAAAGTTCGTGATAAAGGTATTAATATTTATTCAGTACATTGTCTTAGTTGGGGAAATGAACCTAAAGTAAAAGAGTTCTTTAAAACTATTGCGAAAGAAACAAATGGTTATCACCTTTATTTAGACCAATTTACAATGATTCCATCGATGATGATGGCCATTTGTTATAAACAAATGGGAAGTGAACGTCTTGAAAATTATCAAAATGAACTTAAAGTTTCTGGTAGCGGTGTAACACACGGAATGTCACAAATTTTTGATGTAATGCTTGGAAGAAAAACAACTGAACAAATTGAAGAAGAAAATGAAATTAAATATAATTATAAAAGTTCTTCAAGTTTATCATCTTCTTCACATGTAAAAAAAGCGGCAAAAAGTACTGGATTGGAAAACTTAAAAGAAGAAGATTTTGTTTTAAAACCATCTCCACCTTCACGTTTTCAAGTTATTCCTGTAAATAATGATGAAGATATTCAATCGTTTGCAAGTAATAATGGGTTAGTATTTGAAAGGGGTAAAGGATTTTATCATTTTCAAAAACCTGAACTTATTCAAAAAAATAAAGAAATTGTTCTTCGAGAAAAATCAACAGGTGATTTTTTTGAAGGAAATATGTGTAGAAAAATGTTAAATTTAATTACATATGATGAAAAAAAAAGAATTAAACCAACAGATTTTCCAGATTATGATATTTTTATTCAAAGTACATCACTAAATCGTAAATTAATAAGTAATTCATTATTTTTATATGATACTATGATGTAATTAAATTTAAAAAGCTTTATACTATTTACTTTTCATTAAATGTTTTTTTGATAATAAATGTTTATTATATACTGTTTCAGCAAATATTCCAATATTACAACATTCACAATAATATGGAAATTCTTTTTTTTTATCTTCAATACTAGAATGATTATTTAAAACATGAGTTTTAAAATTATATAAATGATTACTTATAAAATCACATTTTTCACATTTATAAATTATAGGGTCTTTTTTTATACGTTCTTTTGTATGAATTTTTGTTATTTTACCGTTTAAATGTTTACCTGTTTTTAAATGTCTTTCATAATATATTTTATATTTACATTTAAAATCGCATTTTTCACAATAAAAAAGATAATCGCTATTTTCCATTTTAATTTTTATTACTATTAATATTACTACTTTAATCTTTAAGATAATTATTTTTTAATTAAAACTTATTTAAAAAATCAATATAAAGAAATTAGACACTTAAATATTTAAGGAATTATTTTTATTTTATCCGTTTAAAATTTTAAAAATAAAATCTAAACAAATAACAGATTAATAATATAAGAATGATATTTGAATATAATTTAGATAATATTATAACTAATACATATTGTAATAATAAACAATTATGTAATGACGAAAATTGTAAAAAATATTTTGAAAAATCGTTTGCTTCACATGAAAAGTCTATATATTGGAGTAAAAAAAATAATATTAAACCTAGACAAGTTTATAAATCTTCTGGTAAAAAATATTTATTTAATTGTAGCTGTGGACACGAATTTGAAAATATTATATCTAATATATCTTTATTAAAAAGATGGTGTTCTTATTGTAGCAATCCTCCACAAAAATTATGTAATGATGAAAATTGTATAAAATGTTTTGAAAAATCTTTTGCTTCACACGAAAAATCTATATATTGGAATGAAAAAAATAATATTAAACCTAGACAAGTCTTTAAATTTTCTAATAAAAAATATTTATTTAATTGTGACTGCGGTCACGAATTTTTATGTTCATTATCTAATATTACATCACAATTACAATGGTGTTCTTATTGTAGTAATCCTCCACGACAATTATGTAATGATGAAAATTGTATAAAATGTTTTGAAAAATCATTTGCTTCACATGAAAAGTCTATATATTGGAGTAAAAAAAATAATATAAATCCAAGATTTGTTTTTAAATCTTCAGATAAAAAATATTTATTTAATTGTGCTTGTGGTCACGAATTTGAAAATCATTTATTCGCACTTTGTGGTAACTGTTCATACTGTAGTAATCCTCCTAAACAATTATGTAATGATAAAAATTGCCAAAAATGTTTTGAAAAATCATTTGCTTCACACGAAAAGTCTATATATTGGAATAAAAAAAATAATATTGAACCAAGATATGCATTTAAATATTCTAATAAAAAATTTTTATTTAATTGTGATTGTGGTCACGAATTTGAAACTACATTATCAAATATAACATATAGAAATGGATGGTGTTCATATTGTTGTATTCCATATCGTATATTATGTAATAATCAAGAATGTAAAAAATGTTTTAAAAGGTCATTTGCCTCACATTTTAGGTCTGAATATTTTTATGAAAATAATAAAATAAATCCGCGTAATTTATTTAAATTATCAAATAAAAAATATTTATTTAAATGTGAATATAATCACTCATTTAAAACAGAATTATCAAATATTGTATTAGGTAATCAATGGTGTCCTTTATGTAAAAATAAAACAGAAGATAAAATTCTTAAAATACTTAAAAATGATTATTTGGATATAAAGTATCAATATAAAAAAAATTGGTGTAAAAATGAAATTACAAATAATTATTTACCTTTTGATTTTGTTTTAGAAAATAAAAAAATTATTATAGAATTAGATGGTCTTCAACATTTTGAACAAGTAAGTAATTGGAAATCACCAGAAGAACAAAATATTAGAGATATATATAAAATGAAATGTGCTAATAATAATGGCTATTCTATTATTCGTATTACTCAAAATGATGTATATAAAGATACATTTGATTGGTATAAAATGCTAAAAGAAAGCATTGAAACTATATCAAAAAAAAATATAGTAGAAAATCATTATATTTCATATGAAGAAGATTATTATATAAAATTTATTATATTATTAAATTCTTAAACCATCTCCTCCATCACGTTTTCAAGTGCTAAATGTACAAAATGATGAAGATATTATGACTTTTTCAGATAATAATGGTCTTACATTTGAACGTGGTAAAGGATTTTATCACTTTACCAAACCAGAATTGATTCAAAAGAATAAAGAAATTGTACTTCGAGAAAAGAGTAGTGGTGATTTTTTTGAAGGAAATATGTGTAGAAAGATGCTGAATCTGATTACTTATGATGAAACAAAACGTATTAAACCAACGGATTTCCCACAATATGATATTTTTATTCAAAGTACTTCACTCAATCGCAAACTAATGGGTGGAAGTAAATTTTTATATGATACCATGGCGTAGGAGAAAGGAACCTCTTTGGTTCCTTATGAACCTCCCGCTATAAATATATTTTTTTTTGTTTATATAAATTGAGCAATTTATATAAAATAAAGATAGTAATCATACATAAAAATGGTAAAAACAGAATTTGAAAAAGCATTTTTAGAAATAAAAAAAATTGTTAAAGACGACTAAAGCGAACAATCTGCTCACTAAAGGTAATCTAAGATTGTCCAATTTTTTATTTAGTATATTGTATATCTAAAATTTATTTTATTTACATCATATAAATATTTTAATATTTTAGGGTCAACAATTTTTAAAAAATATTCAATAATATGGTAAAATATAAAACAATTCATAAATTTATGTTTTTGTAAAAAAATATTAAAATATTTATAATCCATTAATTTTATTTCAATAATATTTATTTCATTGATTAAGTAATTATAATATTCAATATTTGATTTTTTGTATTTTAAACTTTTCTTTTTTAAATAATATATTATTTTTTTTATTTTTTCATTAGTTAACTTTTTTTCATTTTTATATAATTTAACCATTTTTTTAAATTTTTTTATTTTCTTTTTTCTTTTATCTTCATTATAATCAAATATTTTAAAATTATATTTTTGCATATAATATAATTTCATATATTTTAAAAAATAATAGGTTGATAATGGTATATTTGATGAATCATATTTTTCATCACATGGATATTCTGCTTCATCTACAAGAGTTATATATTTAACATTTGGATAATTATCTTTTATATATTGAATAAAAGAATAGATTATACTTGATGAATTATATAAACTTTGAATATAACTAAAATTTGATATTTCATCTAATCCTATCGCAAAGCTAGAGGATTGATGGATAAGCGTTCGGTTATTTTTATCTTTCCAACCATCTATTTTTCCACATTTTATATTACTTTGAATATATTGTATATGAAGTGAATTATTATATTCTTTTGTTATAGGATCATAATCAAGTGTTGCTTCTAAACAATTTGACTCTTTACCTATTAAAAATTTATATGAATAATTATCATTATTTTTACTTTTTAATATTTTATAATAAAATCCACGATTATAATAAGTATCTTTTATACCTCCTGAAAATAAACGATATAAATAATTATTATCTATAAATACTCTTTTTTTACCATCATATAAATTACCACTATTTCGTAATAATTTGATTACATATCGTCTATATAAAAAATTTCTATCTTCATCCATTTTTTTATAAATATAAAAAACCTATATTTATAAAATATTTTATAAAAAAAATATTTTTAACAAATATAAAAAAATTTATCTAAAAATAAATATGTAAAAATATCTTTAGATGAATATTTACAAAAGAAAGAAAAGAAAAAAGTTAAATTACAAAAGAGTTGAACGCAATTCTTCAATGAACAACTTCGTGTCAATATCAAACATATCATAATAGTTTGCTACTTTTCCATCTATTTTAATTAATCCTTTATCATCTTTTTTACCATTATCATTACGCCATATCTCAGAAAAATTATTTTTATGATTAAATGCGATTAATATAAAAATATATGGTATATCCAATATTTTATCCAATCGTGATTCAATAAATTCTTTATGTTCCCCACGAATACAATCTGGATTAAACGCTCTCTCTCCCCAAAATTTTCGCGTATAACCCATTGACGCCTCTGATAATGAAATCATCCCATCTGACGCCATACTTGAAGTATCACTTAATAAATTATATGTTCCAATCAATGAACATCCAACACATTCAATTCCTTCTTTTTCATATTTCATTAATAATTTCACACGTACTAATATACTCTCAGGATTGTAGTAATCGTCATCATCGACATGGAGTATATATTGAGAAGTACTATGTTGTACACCAATATTTCGTTTTTCAGCAATTGTTAATTCAGCATCTTTCCCCATATGAATATGTTTTACTAAACCAGATTTTACATATATACTTGGTATCATACTTGAAACATCATCTTTACCATCTTCTACAATAATCCATTCCAACTTTTCTGGTGGATAATTAAATAATGCATAATTTCGTAATGGAATTGAAAAAAGATGAGCACGATTTCGAGTAGGTGTAATAATAGATACTTTAGGTAATTGCTCATCAGAAAGATTGGGAAGTTTTAAGATATACTCTTTATTAGGTCCAATAATATGTTCAGGAGTACGTAATCCATCTAACGTGAGTTGCATAAAATCATAATTTACTTCGCAATTTTCAATGTCTGAAAAACCGGCTTCTTGAATAATAATCATTGGATTACATATATAAGCTTTATATTGAGTATGAATTTCATTTAAATAATAACGGTCAACTTCTTCTTTATAATGTTCTAAATCACGAATTATTTTTTTAACCATTTCATCTTTTTCTAAATTAATTAAATATGCGTGAGTTGTCCAGCAACTCATTTGAACCCAACCATTATAACTTTCACGGTCAATGACACGATGAACAGTTCCACCAAAATAAAGCATATCATAATCTTTGGGAACCTTGTTTTTAAAAGCAGATGAAAAAGAATCTAAAAATTTAATATCATCTTCAAAAATGAGTAGATTTTGAGCTTTTGTTTTATCTTTGTGTGCATAAGCTTCTTTAATGATTTTTAAATGAGAATCTAAACAACCACGTTTACCACCTTCAGGATGACGTTGCGCAATAAAAAAGTTTAATGGAATGTTTCGTTTTTCACATAACTTTTTAAGATTTTTGCGTTTATCTTTACGCTCTTCTAAACTAATACCGTAACAAAGTACATTTTTAACTTCAGGACTTAAATGAAATAATTTTGAATTCATTTTTTTTAGAAAATATATTTTTATATATTATTTATATAATCAAAAGTTTTTTATATCCATTTATAAACGAAATATAAAATAAAAAATAATAAAATAATAAAATAGTAAAATAGTAAAATAGTAAAAATGAAATTAAATCCTATTGATTATAATCAAGTATTTGAAAATAGAATTGAAAGTTATATGCATGCTATTCAAAAATATCCACATGTATTAAGTGAAGAGTTTGAAAATATGATAAATGAATTATATTTAGAAGAAAATGATATATTATTAAATATTGATGGAATATCATCACCTATACATAATTATATTAAAAATATAAAAATAAATTATCAAGTGATTGAATCAAATATACATTTTTGTAAATATTATCAAATAAATCCTTTTGATTATAATCATATACCTTTTATAGATAATAGTATACATAAAATTATCATAAATGCAAGTTTACATCATGTATCAAATGAGCATCGTAATATTTTATATAAAGAAATTTATAGAGTATTAAATAAAAATGGTTTATTTTTATTAAATGATGTATTATTAAATTCAAAAGAAGATTATTGGTTAAATGTAATTGTACATAAATATAATCCAAATGGTCATCAAGGATTATTTTTTACTATACATGATAAAGAAAATTTAGAGAAAAATGGTTTTTATGTAATGACAAAAATAAAAAAATATAAATGGTTTTTTTATTCAAAAGAAGAATTACTTGATTTTGTTAAAAAATTATTTTATTTAACATTAATTCAAAATAATGAAATATTATATAATCTTATTGAAAAACATTTAGATTTACAATATGATAGTGAAAAAAAAATATATTATTTTGATTGGAGTTTAATATATTTTATATGTATTAAATAAAAAAATAAATTAAATAACCCAATATTGTGATAATTCTTTTTCTAATGGATTTGATAAAACTTTTCCTCCATTCATTGGAGTAAAAGTAAATTCACTAAAATAAATATCATCATTTATATCAATATAAAAATCCATTCTTACAAATTCAAATAAAGAACCCATTTTTTCAGCATAATGTATCATTAGCTCTAATTTTTTAGGTTTTTCAATATGTATACTTTTTATTTGATTATCTCCGTATGGTATTAAATTCCAATGTATATCATAATCATTACGTAATTCATGATGTTTTACACTAATACTTTTACAAACTCCATCAAAAATACGACACATATAAACGATTGCGTTTCCATTATTTCCAACATATTTATCATTTATTTTTTCTTCAATAAAAAATCGTGGATTAAGATAACTATATTGTTTTTCTTGTATAGGATTATATTTTATATTCCACTTTTTTAATTGATTTTTTAATTGAAGTATATTGTATACTTTATTTTTTTTTATATTGATATTCCATTTTGAAGCGTGAGATGCTTTTATTAAATAGTTTGAATGTATATCACTTTCTTGTAAATCATCTAGATTTTTAAAAATGCGAATGATAGGTGCTACTTTAATTTCTCCATTACACATATTTGTAACAATTTTTTTAGCATTTATTTTATCTACAAATTGTGAATGGAATAATCCTAATTGTGATTTATATATATTTACTTTTTCATACAATAATAATGAGTTCCAATGTGCTGGTTTTTTTATTCTAAATAATACCATACTATATTTTAATATACTATTTTAATATTTTATATTAAATATTTTATATTTAATTTTATTTAATATTTATTTTTATTTACTCTTTTTTATGATAAATAAAATTATATAAAGATGATAATATTTTTCTTTTTTGTGTTGATTTTGTACTATGTTCATCATCTTCTTTTTTACAAGCATCATCTAATTTTGCTCTCCATACTTTACAACTATTACAATTACATTCAATATGTTCATCATCATTCTTCTTTTTAGAAACTCGATTTTTAATCATTGAAAATAATTTCATCATTACAACAAATGTTACTTTTACAATTTGAGCACGATGTTCTGGATTTTTTATATATTCTACTCCTTTTGATAATACGAATCCATATAATTCAGATAATATCATTTTATATTTTATATTTTATATTTAATTTTTATGAAATTACTATTTTATAAAAATATATTTATTTTCATTACATTTTTACTTTTTATGAAATCATTAAAAGCATCATATTTATATGTTTGATTATTTTTATATTTTTAAAAGATACATTTTGAACTACTAAATTTACATTTAGATTTAATGGTGCTTTTAAAACGATATGTTTAAATCCATTTTTATATAAAAGTTCTATAAATTCATATATATAATATTTACCTATTTTTAATACAAAGTTTTTAAAATTTTTATATTTACGACCTCCCCACGGTGGGTCAATAAAAAATATAGATTTTTCCCGTTCTTGAATATGCTCATAATAGGTTAATATATTATCATGATATAAACGTACATTTTTTAAATCAAGTAATTGAATATTTTCTTTTAATACTTGATAATGTACTTTATTTAATTCAATTCCAACCACATTTTTAAAATATTTCGCAAATGATATTACATTTCCACCAATTCCCGCTGTTCCGTCAATAATAGTATTTATTTTTAAATAACTATATTCTTTTGTAATTTGATCTGTAATCCATTGTGCATCTAACGGTTTACTTATGGAATATAAACCTTTATCGGTAATTTTTAAATTCGTTTTTTTATATTTTTCAACATATGCTATATCATTTTTATCAAAATAATAATATAAATTTATATTGTCTAATATAATGGGTTCTATAAAAATTTTATTATATTTATTTTCTTCATATTCATCTACTTCATATTCATCATTTAAATCGTTATATACTATTTCTTCTTTTTTTATATCTTTTGTTTCCATTTCTTTTTTTACATCTTTTGTTTCCATTTCTTTATTTATATCTTTTGTTTCCATTTCCTTTTTTATATCTTTTGTTTCCATTTCTTTATTTATATCTTTTGTTTCCATTTCCTTTTTTACATCTTTTGTTTCCATTTCTTTCTTTTTTATAGATTTTATATGATAATTATTTATTTTAGGTACGTCATGATCACTATTACTTTCTTCAGTATCACTTATATATAATAATTTATATTTATTATTATTATTCATATTTTATATAATATATATTTTTCTTTTTATATTAAATCTTTTATTTTTTATAATTTTATCTAATCATAAAAATGATATTAATTTGTTAAAATAAACTAATTGATTAAAAAGTAATAAAAATAGATTTTTATTTTTTTTATTTATATTAATCTTAAAAGGAATATATTATAATTAAATAGTAGATTCATTTATTTTAAAATAAATTAAAAATGGGTATTCCATCCTTTTTCCGTGAACTTGTTAAAAAATATAAAGATACATACTTTGGTGTTGTTGACGGTAAACAAGTATGTGATTATCTCTTTTTAGATTACAATGGTATTGTTTATAAAGTATTTAAAAATATTCAAAAAAAACTTGATAAAACACTTAATAAATCAGCTCTTGAAAATATACTTATTGATGAAGTTGTAAAATATACGCAACATATTGTAAATGATGTTGTTAAACCTCGTAAACTTCTCTTCTTCTCTCTTGATGGACCTGCTCCTCGAATGAAAATGCTTCAACAACGTTCTCGTCGTTACAAAGGTATTCAACGCGATGATTTTTTACTTGAACTGAAAAAGAAATATAATATGCCAATTGAAGCTTCTTGGAATCCCGGTCCTAATATATCGCCTGGAACAGAGTTTATGGAAAAGCTTTCAAACAAACTTCTTGAAGTAGGTAAAGCAAAAGGTTTTATTGGAACTGTTGGTTCGAAACTTCAAGTATTGATTAGTAATTCAAATGTTCCGGGCGAAGGTGAACATAAATTTCTTCCGATTATTCGTAATATGAGAAAAAATAAAAGTGAATATGATGCTCCAGTATATATTTATGGAAGTGATGCTGATTTAATTGTATTAGCAATGTTAACACATAAAAGTAAAATAACCATTATTCGTGAGGTTGCTGGTGATAGAAGTATTGAAGAAACAATGTCTAATTATGAATTTGTTGGTCTTGATATTGATAAATGTAGAAAGAATTTCAATACTCTTCTTACAAAAAATTATGCTAAACCTGATATTCAAGAACTTCGTGTTGTAAATGATTATAACTTTTTAACCTTTTTAGCAGGAAATGACTTTATTATTTCACTTCCATTCTTTAAAATTCGCAAAGGTGGTTTAGATCGTGTTACAACCATTTATAATCAATTTAGACCGCAATATGATTATTTAATTGATTATCATCCTGATACAAATCCGAATCCAGTGATTAATCACGCTTTCTTTAAAGAAATTATTACTCAATGTGCTGTACAAGAACAAAAACTTCTCGAACTTCAACAAAGTAATATTGATAAACTTCTTAAAGGTGGCCGTAGCACATTCTTTGACGATGAAGAAGGTAAAACACCATATCAAATTGATGAAAATCGTTATGATAATTGGGAAGTATGTTCGCCGGGTCATCCAATTTATGAACAATATAAAGATGAATTTAAAAAGATTAATTATAAACAAGAAGAATCAAAATGGAAAGAAGAATATTATAAATATTTTGTTGGAATTTCTTATGAAAATCGTGAAGAATTTGACCGTGTTGTTGAAGATATGTGTATTAATTATTTAGAATCACTCGTTTTTACAACACGTTATTATTTAGTCGGTTGTCCTTCGTGGCGGTGGCATTACCGTTATCGCGTTTCACCTTTCCCTAGTGATATTCTTCGTGTACTAAATACTAAAATCACAAATATAAATGATATTACATTTGAAGTAGGTGTACCATACACTCCATTCCAACAATTGCTACTTATTCTCCCACCACAAATGAGCCATATTATTCCCAAAGCTATTGCTCCTATTATGAGTGATCCAATGTATGGTTCTGTTCATTATTATCCAACAACTTTTAGGATGGATGTTCTTGATGGATTAAAAACCATTTATAGTGAAGCTATACTACCAGAATTTGACGAATCTGTTATCATGAAAGCATATGATAAACTTCAAGGTGAACTTACTGAAAGTGAAAAAATGAGAAATACAATTCGAACATCAGCATTTTTAATTAAATAAACATTTTGCACATATTTTTCTATATAAATAATTGTTAATTACATCCATTTTCTTTGTAAATATTTTCCCATTCTTCAATTTTATATCCTAATAAATCATATAATTCATCATTATAAGGTTTGTAATAATGATACATTGTTATAAAATCTTCTTTACTTATTTCATTTTTGTATTTTCGTGTATGAATATCCTTTTTTATATCTAAATGATAATGCGGTACATTTAAAAACTCAAATATTTCATTATAATATTTTTCTGGTTCTTTTTGAACTTGTTCACTGATTAATATTTTAACTTGTGATTTTGGAAAATAATGATAAATATGTTTTATTTGGGTACTATAATAACCCCGTTGTAAAGCGTAATATCCGGAAGAATAAATTTTATCTAAAGTAATATGATCATCGCGTGTTATGGATTCAATAAAGGAATTTGGCATTTTAAAAATAGATGGTATATTTCCAAATGATAAATACATATTATATTCAGAATATGCACGAGAAACGGGTTCTCGTAAAAAAATAATTAATTTACTTTCAGGATATATATTATTTAATAAAGTAATTGATTTAGGAATATACATATATTCTGGATTTTTTACACCAATGAGTAAATGATCTAACTCTTTATTTTCTATTTTTTCTAATTTACTTTCTTTTTTACAATTATTTACAACTACCTCAAAATTTTTTTTTAAATCATTCATATGTTTTTCATATAATAATGGTTGATTAAAATATTGTATTTCTTTATTTGGTAAATAAATTTGCGGATGTTGATTTAAATGATATATTGCTGATTCAGTACCACCTTTTTGAGTTCCGATTATAAAAAAATTTATCATTTTATACTAATTTATATAATATTTTATATAAATTATTTTTTTTATATAAAATTTAATTGAGTTACACTATTCGTATTTTTCTAAATATTCGATAGTTACACTATTCGTATCATATGATGTATATCCAAATAAATCTTTGTGTATATCTAATCCATGTGGAAAATCATCGACAATAAAATCTTTTAATACTATTATTTTTTGATAAACTAAATCAACATTTCCTTTATAAATTTTACCAGATTCTTTATCTTGACCTGTAATATAAAAATGATTTTTTTTATCACTTATGATTTTATCAAAATGAACATGATGAAATTCAATTTTATCAAGTAATGTAAATTGAGGAAATCTAAATAAAGCAAAAGCTCCACTTGTTATTTGATTATCTTTTGCTAATTTTATATTTGTTTTATAATTGATTATTATCAATATGTAATCGCTATTTATAAATAGTATATCTTTTAAACGATAATTATCTTTTATATCTCCTAATGGTAAATATGTTTGATGATAATTTAATAAATCTATTTCTAATATATTATTTGATTTATTGGATGTAAGCATATTGGATGGAGATAAATATAAATGATCATTATAAATTTTCATTCCATGATAGGTATTTTGATTATTGAATTTGATTATTTTTTTTGAAATAAATTTAGAATCTTTTATATTTACATCAAATATCCATAATATATTACTAAAAAATATCATATATAATTGATACATATCTTTTGATGGATTATAAATGATTTCAAAAGATTCGCAAAAATGTACTTTCTTTTTTTCATCGATTGTTAAATAAGTATCTAATATTTCATAAGTATCATTGTGAGTATCTATTTTTATTAAATAAAGTTTATAAGCGTAACGATGAGCAACTATTATTAATTCACTATTTATAAATTTAACATCTGTAACAGATGGATAACGACCTTTATTATATAAAAAAATTTGTTCTAATTTTTTTTCATTTTCTTCATGTAATATTATTTTCATTTTTATTTTAATTAACTATTATAGATAAGTATTATAAAAATAATATAATAAAAAATATAAAAATGAATGTTGCTATTACATCACGATTTATGAATATTGATTTGCCTTATATGAGTCAATGGTTTGAATATTATAGTAATTTAGGAATAAAACATTTTTATTTATATTATATTGATAACATTTTTTTTGAAGTAGAAAGTATATTACATTATTTTCCGAAAGAAAAAGTAAGTATCAAAAATATAAATTTAGATTCAATACAGGATAGTAATTCAGTCTTTTATGATTATCCATTTACTATAAAAGAAGATTATATACTTCATATTGATAGTGATGAATATTTATATTTAAATAATGAAAATATATCTATTTTTTTAGAAAAAAACAAAAATGTGGATGCTTTCTATTTTTATTGGTATATGTGTCCAAGTAGTCAATTAAAAATAAATAATTTTAATGAAGTATTACAAAATAAAAATTCTAAAAAATATATCATACGAACCTATAAAATATTAGCTAAAAATAAAAATATTCAATTTATAAAAGGATATACTCATGATGTAACTTTTTTAAATCATCAAAATATTGTTAAAAAATATATGGAAAACCCTTATTTTTTAATACATTTTTCATATCGTGGAATTCAAGATTGTTATTATAAATGTATGTATCAAAATTTAATCAATCATAAAGATGACTATTTAAATTTAGCTAAATTGAAAATATGTGATAAAAATATTCAAAATATAAAAGTAAATGAATTACCATCTCGAGTATTAGTTTTTTTAGGAGAAATTAATAATAAAAATAATGATTTTCAAACAAATATTATATTACCTATATTTCAAAAAAGTCAATATGAATTATATGATTTATTTGATAAAGATAAAAATAATAATAAATTATTATTTATAAAACGTGTAGAAGAAATAAATAAATTACATTTATATAAAAATGTAATGCTTACAAATGGAAATGTTAAAAATTATATTAAAAATATTTCATTACATAATTATACTATCATTCATTTTTCACAATAAATTATACTTTAATTTCATTTTTTTTTGGTTCATCTGTTACTACTAAAATATCTTTATTTTCTATATCTTCTTTTTTCATTTCACCTAACTCTATTTTTATTTCTTCTTTTGAAAGATTTTCTAAAGTGCGAAAACTTTCACTCTTTTCGGGGTCAACATCATTATATTGAACTTTTGTTTTTAAATAAGCTGAATAAAAAATATTTTTATCCGTATTAATGGTTGAATAAATATCCCCTAATTTTGTAATCATAAATAATATATTTGTTACAAAAGTAGTTGTTGTTTGATTATCTAAATAAAAGTCATAAATGACAAATCCACTTAAAATCGTATTTACCATAAAAAGAAACATACATAATATAGAAGCTCTATAATAATATTTATCTAAAGTCAATATATTTTCTTTACGATGTTTAGGAAGTGTTTCTAAAGCTTTACCAATAGATTCATTATCACACGGTTTTGAAGTATTTACTTCTAAATAATTAATTAATTGATTTTCTCTTTTAAGTTCAATCATATAAGTCAATACAAAAGAAGCCATGGTTATAAAATTAATAATCAAAGAAGCAGTATAAAGATTTGATGTTGGAGCCATATTTTCTTCATAAGAACATACATGACTTTCATTTTCATTACCACATTTTTGAGGAACAAATAATATAAGTAAAGTTGAAACTAAAACGCGATATAATTCTAATGTAAATAATGCAATCGATGTATTTTTTTGAACAAAATCTTGATTATTTAATTTATTTTTGATATATTCCATTTTTATTTAATTCTAATATAACAATTTATTTTTTTCTTTATAAATTATTTTATATAAAATAATTCTATAGTATATATAGAATTAGAAAAATGGTAGAAAAAGCAATTACAGCATTTTTTATAATATTATTTATTATATTTATAATCATATTAATTTTTAATGGAATATTAAATAAATTAATTGATGGTGTTGTTACTGATTCAAAAGAAAATTTCATTTCTCAAATTACTGGTTTAGAAACTTCGGATGAAAAGAAAATGAAATATGACGAAAATGAAGTAAATCGAAAAATTCCCTTAATTACTCATCGCGAAAAAGGTTATAATATGAATAATTATCAAGTTGCTTCTGATATTCCTTTAAGCCAAACTTCATATCCTTATTTTATTAACAAATTTTATAGTAATCCAAATATTAATAAATCCGTGGATGAAGATATGGAAATACACGATTCCGTAAATATTGATAAACCTGATTTCTTATATGATGGTATTTGGAAACCTAATTATAAAAATGTAGGAGATTATCAACGTACTAATTGGACTCCAGTTCATCCTATTAATGAAAGCCGTGGTAAACTTGGTATAAACAAATTATTAGAACAAGCACGTAGCAAACCAATGCCAAATGAAATGGCTTTTAATCTTTGTAATACAAATCCATTACCTTTTAATGAATTTGATAAATTATGCGAATCAAGTATGAATAGTGAATTAACTGGAGTTGTTAATGATAAATCGTGTACTAAGAATAAAAAAGATGATGATATTGTATGCTTTCAAATTTATTTAGACCCTCTTTCTAAATAAAAAGATTAAAAATAAAATTTTTATTATAAAAATAAATTTATTTTTATAAAAAAACATTTATATATTTTGGTAATAAAGATTATTTGTTAAATATAAAATTTTGTAAAAATTCAACAAATCTTTCTTTTGTCATTCCACCCTTTTTATATAATGTATGACCTAAACACTTTGAATTAGAAACTGCACATAATAATGTAAATGATCTAAAAATATAACTATCATCTGTTTTTATAATACACCTTTTACCAATAGAACATCTTGAATATTCTAAAAACATTAACGGTTTTATGGATGTTTCGTCTAAACATATAATTTTATCTAATGAATACTTTTGAACTTCTTTATAAAACTTATTTAATT
>JACCDY011073751.1_pt1 | contig 29124 bp, 24 predicted proteins | sample 7446391 | NCBI WGS metagenome assembly JACCDY01 (sample SAMN15323451, study PRJNA562643) | freshwater metagenome | isolation source: river surface water | place: USA:Blue River Watershed | collected 2017-08-18 | reverse complement strand
GTAGTAGATGATCAGGAAGAACACACTGATGGCGAAGCCGAGCGTTATGTTCAGGTCAGTGGTGGGAACGGCCTTGAAGTACAGATGCGGGTCGCCGGCAATGGTCTGCGCCAGCAGGGGAATCCAATCCACGGGAATCAGATCCATGGTGTTCATCAGGAAGATCCAGCAGAAGATGGTCAGGGCCAGCGGGCCGATCAGATCGTTCTTCGCGAAGAAGCTGTTCTTGACGTTGCTCTGTACCATCTCGACGATGATTTCGAGGAAGTTCTGCAGACCCCCGGGCTTGCCGGACGTGGCGCTCTTGATGCAGTAGCGGAACAGGCCCAGGAACAGGACGCCGAGCAGCAGGGAAATCATCATCGAGTCCACGTTGATCGCCCAGAAGCCCATGTCGGCGGCTTCTTCGACGGAGTGTGCGAAACCCCATGTGCCGTCGTGCTTTTGTCCGAAGGTGAGGAACCCGAGGTGGTGCTGTACGTATTCCGTTGCTGTCTGCGCTGTTTCTTGAGAATTTGCCATGAACTAGACTTTTGAAAGTAATTTATGGGTTGTTGTTTCTTTTGAATCCGCTTTGCACCGCTACTAGAACGAGCAAACCTGTCAAATATGTCACCACGAAACCAGAAAACAATTCTGCAGGGTTCAAGGGCCTGACGTATTTGAAGGTCAAGGCAAACCCGGCGCACATCAAAAGGAGCTTGACGGCCTCACCTGTGTAAAACGCTCTTACTATTTTCTGTGCTGCCCTTGCGCCTCTGTATTGAAATGCCTTGATCGTGAAGTACGTGTTCGGTACCGCGCAAATCAAGCCACCTAACAGCAAAGAGTAAGCACTTGTCCAACCCAGAGTCGCATATCCAACTGTTGCGATCACACCAACAGCGATGAACTGGCTGGCAATTATCTTATAGATGGGAGGAGCTTTTATGGTTGACACGTTTTTGATTCTTGTCCTTTGACGCGCACGTCAAGGGTTCCGCTGCCAGCCAAGCCCACGCATTATAGGGAGTTTGATTTTCCTAAGCAACCTCGCCCAACCGTCATTTGATGTGCGCGAGTATCCCTTCGAGTTCGTCCAGGCTGTTGTATTTCAATGTCAATTTGCCTGCGCCGCGCGAAGTGTGCTGGATCTGCACGCGAGCTCCGAGGGTCTCCGAGAGCTGCTCTTCGAGGCGTCGGATGTCCGGATCTCCCACGAGTTCTGCGCCTGGCTTGAGCTGTGGTGCAGCGAGCATGCGACGAACGAGTGACTCTGTCTGCCGGACGGAAAGCCCCTTGCCCGCAACCAGTTTCGCCGCTTCGCTCTGCTGGAGCTCGGACAGCGGGAGCATCGCGCGGGCGTGTCCCATCTCGATATCGCCATGTTCCAGCATCAGCCGAACATCCGGATTGAGTGCAATGAGTCGCAGAAGATTGGTGACGGTTGCGCGAGACTTGCCCACGGCATCAGCCACTTCCTGTTGGGTCAGTTCGAACTCCTCCTGAAGTCGCTTCAGCGCCATGGCTTCTTCGATTGGATTGAGATTCTCGCGCTGGATGTTCTCGATCAGCGCCATGGCGATGGCCGATTCATCGGAAACCGGCTTGATGATGGCGGGAATGGTGTCGAGTCCCGCGATCTGACTTGCGCGCCAGCGTCGCTCACCCGCGATGATCTCATAGCGAGTGTCGGAGATGGGTCGAACCACGATCGGCTGCATCACACCTTGTGCGCGGATGGAGCTGGCCAGCTCCTGCAGGGCTTCCTCATGCATGTCAGTGCGGGGCTGGTACTTGCCTCGCTGCACAAGTTCGATCGGAATGTTGCGCAGATCACCATCCTTTTCGGCTTTTACTGGCTGACTGTCACCGTCCAGGGGCTTCGCGCCAGCAGACTGGTTCTTGCCGGCATTCAGCAGCGCATCGAGCCCCCTGCCCAGTTTCTTCTTTGTCGTCATCTTGGTTCCGTTCGTCTGTATCCAGAAAATGATTGTTTTACTGCTGCGCCAGCTGTGACTGTTCCTGCCGTCGCAGCATTTCTCCCGCCAGTGCCAGATAGGCCACAGCACCACGTGACTGCCTGTCGTATTGCAGGACAGGCATGCCGTAGCTGGGGGCTTCCGCAAGACGGATGTTTCGTGGCACGACTGTTCGGTAGACCTTGTCGCCGAAATGGGAGAACAGCTGGTTCGAGACTTCGAGTGTCAGCTTGCTGCGGGGATCGTACATCGTTCGCAGGATACCTTCGATCTGCAGCACTGGGTTCAGGGCGGCAGCAATCGCCTGGATGGTGTCGACCAGTGCGGACAGTCCTTCCAACGCATAGTACTCGCACTGCATCGGAATGATCACGCCTTGAGCTGCCACCAGAGCGTTGACGGTCAGCATGTTCAGAGACGGTGGGCAGTCGATCACTATGAAGTCATAGAGTTCATCGACGCTTCCAACCAGGGTTCGAAGTCTGTCTTCTGCGCCGTCTTCCTGCAGTAGGGCGACTTCCGCGGCGGTGAGATCGCCATTGGCTGGCAGGATGTCCACACCAGCGGCGGAAGTCACGATGGCTTCGGGCAAGGTGGCCTCCCCCATCAGCACCTCGTAGACCGACAAGGCGAGTTCGCTCTTGTTGATGCCACTGCCCATCGTCGCGTTGCCCTGGGGATCCAGGTCGATCAGCAGGACACGGCGCTTGGTGGCGCGCAGGGAAGCAGCGAGATTGACAGATGTCGTGGTCTTGCCCACACCGCCCTTCTGATTAGCAATAGCAATGATTTTGGCCAATTGGCGATCACTCCGGATTTTTTGCCAGCAATTCTACGATGTGACGCTCGCCGTCACAGCCCGGGACTTTGACACTGAGCACTCTTCCCGGCGTTATCCAGGAAGGCAACGTGGCGAGTTCGTCGGAAGGCAGCTGGCCCTTCATGGCCAGTATTCTTCGTGGTTCTCCCACGGCGTTGGCCAGCAGCAAGTGCTGAGTCAAGCTCACCATGTCAGCCAGAGAGGAAAAAGCCCTGGAAACGATTGTGTCTATTCTGCAGGTTTCCCGGAATGACTCGACACGACCCTGATGGACTTCCATATTCTCCAGGCCAAGCTGCACCTTCGCCTGAAACACAAAGCGCGTTTTCTTGCCGTTGCTGTCCAGCAGCACGAAACGCTTTCCCGGAAAGCAAATGGCCAGCGGTATGCCAGGCAGTCCCGGCCCGGTGCCCACGTCGAGAATGCATTGACCGGTCAGCAGTGGCGCCAGACTCAGACTGTCGAGCAGATGTCTGGAAAGCATTTCCGACATATCGCGGACGCCGGAAAGATTGAAGGAGCGGTTCCATTTGAACAGCAGATCGAGATAGGCCAGGAGCTGGTCCTGCTGAATCTCGCTCAGTGACAGTTCGAGTTGCGCCAGTCCATCACACAGCGCACTGCGGTATCCAGATGCCGTTTGCTCCATGTCCCGCTGGATACTCCGTTCAGGCCGACTTCTTGCGCGCCGCGTCGTACTTCTTCAGGTAGATAAGCAACAGCGAAATGGCGGCTGGCGTCATGCCGGGAATGCGGCTGGCTCGGGCAATGGTTTCCGGTCGTGCCTTCTGCAGCTTCTGCTTCAGCTCATTGGACAGGCCCTGCATCTGGGAGTAATCGAAATCAGCCGGCAGCTCAGTACCGTCCTGGCGCTTGAGCTTCTTGATGTCCTCTTCCTGGCGATCGATATAGCCCTGATACTTGATATTGATCTCGACCTGTTCATTGATCTGTTTGGACATTTCCGCCGAGAAGTCATCGTTGGGCTTTTCCTCGCCAGAGGCCATCAGCAGGTTGTCGTAACTGATCTCTGGGCGGGCAAGCAGGTCAGCCAGGCTGTATTCGCGAGACATCGGCTTTTCCAGCATGGTGTTGATGCGCTCGGCCTTCTCCGAAGCTGGCTGAACCCAGACGCTGCGAAGCCGCGCAAGCTCCTTTTCAATGGCATCGCGCTTGCGATTGAACTGATCCCAGCGATCGTCGCTGACCAGGCCGAGATCTCGTCCGATACTCGTCAGGCGAAGGTCGGCATTGTCCTCTCGCAACAACAGCCGATATTCAGCACGACTGGTGAACATGCGATAGGGCTCGTTGGTGCCCAGACTGATGAGATCGTCCACCAGAACACCGATATAGGCTTCGTCACGACGTGGACACCAGGCGGGCTTGCCCTGTGCAGCAAGCCCGGCATTCAAGCCGGCGAGCAGACCTTGTGCCGCAGCCTCTTCGTAACCCGTCGTCCCGTTGATCTGCCCGGCGAAGTAAAGTCCTTCGATGAAGCGTGTTTCCAGGGAGTAATGCAGATCGCGCGGGTCGAAGAAGTCATATTCGATGGCATAGCCAGGTCGCGTGATGTGGGCATTCTCGAAGCCCTTGATCTGGCGTAACAGCGCGAGCTGAACATCGAATGGCAGGCTGGTGGAAATACCGTTGGGATACAACTCGTGGGTGTTGAGTCCTTCGGGCTCGACAAACACCTGATGCGAGGTCTTGTCAGCGAAGCGCATGACCTTGTCTTCGATGGACGGACAGTAGCGAGGTCCGAGTCCTTCGATGACCCCGGTATACATGGGGGACCGATCGAGACCACCTCGAATGATCTCGTGGCAGCGCTCGTTGGTGCTTGTGATGTAGCAATTGACCTGACGTGGGTGCTCGTCAACGCTTCCCAGATAGGACATCACGGGTGTCGGAGTATCGCCACCCTGGGGCTCCATCACTGAGAAGTCCACTGAACGGGCATCGATTCTGGGCGGGGTCCCAGTCTTGAGTCGGCCGACGTTGAATGGCAGCTCTCGCAGTCGTTTTGCCAGCGCAATGGAGGGTGGGTCGCCGGCTCGACCGCCGGAACTGTTTTCGAGACCAATGTGGATCTTGCCACCCAGGAAGGTGCCCGCGGTGAGAACCACTCGACCTGCATTGAAACGCAGGCCCATTTGCGTGATGACGCCAGCGACCTTGCCATTCTCGACGACCAGATCGTCCACTGCCTGCTGGAAGATATCCAGATTAGGCTGGTTTTCCAGAAAACTTCTAATCGCTGCCTTGTAGAGGGCACGGTCGGCCTGGGCGCGCGTGGCGCGCACGGCAGGACCCTTGCTGCTGTTCAGGATGCGGAACTGTATTCCTGCTCGATCCGTTGCTCGGGCCATGGCTCCGCCCAGAGCATCGATCTCCTTGACCAAGTGAGTCTTGCCGATGCCCCCGATTGCCGGGTTGCAGGACATCTGGCCGAGCGACTCGATGTTGTGCGTGATCAACAAGGTACGAACACCCATGCGGGCAGCAGCGAGGGCTGCCTCGGTGCCTGCATGGCCACCGCCTACCACTATGACGTCGTATGTTTTCGAGAAGATCATGATGAATCCGATGAGTGAGCCCGGGTACAAGGGCGGGACAGTATAAGCCCAGAACCTCAAATTTGAAGCGGAAAAATTCAGTGCGTTTTCCACTTGTCAACACAACAGTAATTTCTTTTATACAAGTAAGTATAGATAAGAGATATAGATGAAGTTACTGATGATGGTAAGGCAGGATTCTGTTGAAAATCGATATTTTTATTTTAAAAACAAGTATTTATGCGTTTATAAAACAGTTGATAGGCCTTGTTGAAGCTATTCGCAAGCCATTGGCAGCCTGTGCGTAAGACAGCAGGTTTTCCACAGGTGATCGTGCCGTCAAATTGCTCACACGCTTGTTCACGGGTTTTCCCTGAGTCGTCCACAGGGTCATTCACAGGATTATTTCCCGATGCAGAAGCTGGAAAATATCCGCCCAAGCAGGTCGTCAACAGTGAATTCGCCAGTGATTTCGCCAAGACTTGCGTGTGCTTGACGCAGATCCTCCGCCACGAGTTCCGGGGAAATACCTGCAGACAATTGTTTCCAGGCGTTGTTCAGATGCTCCCTGGTGGCCTCCAAAGCTTGCAGATGACGCCTGCGCGCCGTGAAACTCCCCTCTTCCGAGGACTGATAACCCATGCATTGCTTGAGATGATCGCGCAGCAGCGAGATTCCCTGGCCCGACTTCGCTGACAGACAAATGGTGACAAGTCTCTCGCCCCCTGCAATCGATTCAGCGCGCAGTTCGGGAGACTGCGCCTGCAAGTCGATCTTGTTGCGAATGATGGTGATGCGTGCCAGATCCAGTGACTTTTCCTTGAAGAAAGGGCCCATCTGCGCGAGGTACTCATGAACCTTGGAGCTATCCAGGGTGTCATTTTGGGAATCGACGACCAAGAGAATTCTGTCGGCCTTGTCGATGGCCTCCAGTGCACGGCGAATGCCTTCCTGTTCAACAGGGTCAGAGCTTTCTCTCAGGCCGGCTGTATCGGTGACATGCAAGGGCATGCCATCGATGTTCAGGTGTTCCCGCAAGATGTCGCGTGTGGTTCCGGCAATGTCCGTGACGATCGCGGTGTCCTTTTCGGCAAGGGCGTTCAGGAGGCTGGATTTTCCGGCGTTGGGTTTTCCCGCAATCACGACTGACATCCCTTCCTGCAACAAGGCGCCCTGCCTTGCCTTGTTGAAGATGTCTTCCAGGTTGCTGGTTATCAATGCGAGTTTGGCAAGGGTGTTACCCTCTGTGAGGAAATCAATTTCCTCGTCCGAGAAATCGATCGCTGCTTCGATGTAGACGCGCAAGGCGACAATCGATTCGGAGAGTTCTCTCACGAGTCTTGAAAATTCTCCCTGCAGTGTGCGAACGGCGCTTCGAGCAGCCTGAGCACTGGAAGATTCAATCAGATCAGCAATCGCCTCAGCCTGAGCGAGGTCGAGTTTTCCATTGAGGAATGCCCGTTCTGTAAATTCGCCGGGTCGTGCCATTCTGGCGCCGTTTTCAAGGATCTCCTTTACCAGCGAATCCAGGACGAAATAGCCGCCGTGACCCTGGAGCTCCAGAATGTCTTCGCCGGTGAAAGAGTGCGGCCCGGAGAAGAACAGCGCAATGCCTTGATCGATCGGATTGTGGCTACTGTCTAGGAAGGAGCAGTAATGCGCATGACGTGGAGTGGGATTGAAGCCGAGGATTCTTGCAGCGATCTGCCTGCTCAATGGTCCTGAAACTCGAACGACACCAATGCCGCTCTTCCCCGGAGGAGTCGCTATGGCGCATATGGTGTCGCTATCGAGAACGAACGACATGTCAGTGTCAGGCTTTCTTCGCCTCGTATTCCTTGTCTATCTTGCGTGTGATGTACCACTGCTGCAGGATGCCGAGCACGCTGTTGCAAAGCCAGTACAGCACCAAACCTGCCGGGAACCAAAGGAAGAAGATTGTCATCACCACCGGCATGAAGCGCATGATCTTCGCTTGCATGGGATCCGCGGGCGCAGGGCTCAGCAGTGATTGAGCATACATGGACACGCCCATCAGCAAGGGCAGTATGAAATAAGGGTCCATGACCGAGAGGTCATTTATCCAGAGCATGAAAGGTGCCTGACGTAATTCAACGCTTTCGAGCAGCACCCAGTACAGTGCGATAAAGACAGGCATCTGCACCAGCATGGGCAGACAGCCGCCGAAGGGATTGATCTTCTCCTTTTGATAGAGCTCCATGGTGGCTTTCTGCAATTTCATCTTGTCATCGCCATAACGCTCCTTGAGCTGGAGCATCTTGGGCATGACACGTCGCATGTTGGCCATGGAGCGATAGCTTGTCGCGGAAAGTTTGTAGAAAATTCCCTTCACGGTAAGGGTCAAAAGAACTATCGACCAACCGTAGTTTCCTACCAATTCATTGATGCGCGTCAGCAGCCAGTAGATCGGTGAGGCTACGAACCAGAGCCAGCCGTAGTCGATCGTCAGATCAAGATTGGGCGAAATTTCACGCAACACATATTGATCTTTCGGTCCTGCGTAAAAAGAGGCCTCTTGTGTGACACTGCTGCCTGGAGCTACTGAGAACTCAGGCCCGGTGAAACCGGCGATGTACTCTGATGCGTTTTGCGGACTTCTCCGCATGGAGAATGTGTTCAGCGTATCTTCGGAGGGAATCCAGGCAGACAGGAAATAGTGCTGGCTCATGGCAATCCAGCCACCCGTGAGCTGATGTGGGGTAATGCCAGTGTCAACGTCGGAAAATTCAACTTTGTAGTAAGGGTCGTCAACCGAAGTGGCGGCGAAACCAAGAAACGACGACATTCCCACGCCACCCACACTGCTCGGGTCCGGGAAAGTGGTTCTGTTGATCTGTCCGAACAGGTTGGCCTGCCAGACGTTGCTGCTGGTGTTGTTGATGATGTAGCTCAGCTTGATGAGATAGCTGCCGCGCTCGAATGTGAAACGCTTGGTGACTTGCACACCATCAGGCGTGACATGGGTGAGATCGACATTGATGCTGCTGGCCGACGCTGCCAGCGAGTAGCTGTCCGAACTTGCCTGATAAACCGCTCTGCTGCTGCTATCGATACCATTGCGACCAACGAGACCGCTCTTGGAAACGTAAACTCGTTGTGCTGAGTTCTCCAGCAACACGAAGGGGTCGTTCTCGACATCGATCTGACGCTTGTATTGCGGCAGAGAGACTTCAATGATGTCACCGCCGTTGCGGTCCAGTGTCACATTCAGTACATCCGTAGTGACGCGAATGCGTGAATTGGAGTCGGATACGGGAACAGATACATTGCCTGCAACGCTTGGAACATCACTCAACGTGGCACTGGTGGTGCCACCCTGTGTGGCTACGGCCGGAAGGTCGCTGGCAGTGTTTTGCGCAGGCGCTTGTGTTGTGATCTCGGCTACAGGGATATTCGGGTAGTCCTGCTGCCAGGCGAGCAAGAGCATGTAGGATACGACCGCGAGGCCGCCAATAAGGAAGTATTTAAGGGATTCCATTTTCTTAGGGTGCTATCTCGGTGACCTGGAGGGTTCTGTGGAAAGTGGGCTGTCTGGAACGAGGTCGACACCCCCTTCGTGCCAGGGGTGGCATTTCAGAATTCTTTTCGCTCCCAGTTGCACGCCCCTGGCCAAGCCGTGCTTTTCGATAGCTTCCTGAGTGTAGTGAGAACAACTGGGATAGAAGCGGCACTGGCGGCCAATCAGCAAGCTCAAAGTCAGCTGGTAGACGGTAATCAGCTTGATTGCGATTCTGTCCAACATCTATTTGGCCTCGCAAGGCGTGGGTCGTCCGGATTTCTGGATCAAGTCCCGCCAGAGCTTCTCGATCTTCTGTCGAAGGTCTTCATTGCTCAGGGTGCCGATTCCGCTGCGGGCTAGGATAACGATGTCCACTGCGGGGAGCAAACCTTGATTGTGCCGGAAGGACTCTCTGAGGATGCGTTTCACGCGATTCCTGTCCACAGCACGACGAACGTTCTTTTTTGCAACGACGAGGCCAACACGACTGAACGCCGTATTGACGGGCAATGCAAGTAGCAGAAGATGCTGGCAGGAAACTTTGAAGCGAGCGTTATTGAAAACGGGCTGGAAGTCCGAAGCGCCCAGTAGTCGCCGGTTCTTGCCGAAACTCAGTTCAGACGCAGGATCTACAGAGATGGGCACTTCGAGCTTTGGGAGTAATTCGCTTAAGCAGTGAGCTTGGCGCGGCCACATGCACGGCGACGCTTGATCACGAGTCGGCCGCCCTTGGTTGCCATGCGAGCGCGAAAGCCGTGAGTACGGGCGCGTTTCAGAAGGCTAGGCTGAAAGGTTCTTTTCATGATGTATCCCAGTGATGGCTGTGAAATGGGTCGGTTTCAAAATGAGCGCGAATTCTAGTTGTTTGGGAGAGGCATTGCAATTGAATTCCGGAGAGATTTCAGGGCCGGACGAGCCGACGCTAATCCGTTTCAGCGTGCTCGTTGGTCAGCGTCGGCTTATTCCTTGCAATACCTGCTTGATAACAACTTATCCACAAGAAATTCAGGTGGACGGCTGCGAAGCAAAAACCACGAGAAATTTCGATGAAAGCGCATTCTGATGACCTAACCTATTGTTTTAAATGAAATAAAAATGAATGAAAAATATGCTCTAAAGGATTGCCATATGTGGATAAGTCAGTCTTCAGACGCTATCATCGCCGCTCGATCATTTATAAGAATATCCATTGAAGGGTAAGCAAAGCGTGAACTCCGCGTATTGGCAAACGTGCGTCGACAGCCTCAAGAACGAACTCCCCGCTCAACAATTCAACACCTGGATCAGGCCGCTGCAAGCAGAGAGTCGCTCCAATGAATTGCGACTGTATGCACCCAACCGATTCATCCTGGATTGGGTCAAGGACAAGTTCCTCGGTCGCATCAAGGAGCTCCTCAACGAGCAAGTGTCAGGAAGGCCTGTCGAGCTTGTATTTGAAGTTGGAGAGAAGCAGTCCGTTCCGGCAGCAAGGATCCCTGTGGCGCAGAACTTGGTTGAAGCTGTTTCCCCTGCCGCAACAGCGGAGCTTAGTCAGTCTCCTGTTCAAGGTGTCTCCACGAATGAGGCGCAGGTGACTTCGACGGGCTCCGTGAGCAAGACCTCCTTGATCCGTCGAACTTCCCGCAACATGGAAGTGATCATTGATGGCAAACTCAGGCACAAGGGAAGTCTGAACCCGGAGAACACCTTCGACAACTTCATTGAGGGCAAGTCCAACCAGCTGGCGCGTGCTGCAGCGATGCATGTCGCGGAGAATCCTGGAGGCGCTTACAACCCACTGTTCATTTATGGCGGGGTTGGTCTCGGCAAGACGCATCTCATGCACGCGATCGGAAATTATCTGGTGGAGCGCAAGCCGGATGCCAAAGTGGTGTATCTGCACTCCGAAACTTTCGTTGCGACCATGGTGACGGCGCTGCAGCTCAACGCCATCAACGAGTTCAAGCGCTACTATCGTTCCGTCGATGCCTTGCTGATCGACGACATTCAGTTTTTCGCGGGCAAGGAGAGATCTCAGGAAGAATTTTTCCACACCTTCAATGCCTTGCTGGAAGGCGGTCAGCAGATTATTCTCACCAGCGACAAATACCATAAGGAAATCAATGGGTTGGAGGAAAGGCTCAAGTCTCGATTTGGCTGGGGCCTGTCCGTGGCAGTCGAGCCGCCCGAGCTGGAGACGCGCGCGGCGATCCTTATCAACAAGGCAGAGCAAAGCAATGTAGAACTGCCCGCGGATGCGGCGATGTTCATTGCACAGCGCCTGCGTTCGCATGTCAGGGAGTTGGAAGGCGCCTTGAAGAAGGTAATCGTCCATGCCCGTTTCGTCGGCCGACCGATTGATCTGGAGCTGGTGAAGGAGGCGCTCAAGGACCTGTTCGCACTCCATGACAAGCTCGTGACCATCGACAATATCCAGCGCTCGGTGGCCGAGTATTACAAGATCAAGATGTCCGACATGATCTCAAAGAGACGCAATCGTTCCGTGGCCCGCCCCAGACAGATGGCGATGTGCCTTTCCAAGGAGTTGACGAATCACAGCTTGCCGGAGATCGGGGATGCCTTCGGGGGGAGAGATCACACGACGGTTCTCCATGCCTGCAAGCAGGTCAAGAATCTGAGAAGCACGTCGCTCGATTTCTCTGAGGACTACAACAATCTTCTCAGAGCTCTGGCAACCTGATCCCGGATACAATAGATTTCGTCTGCTCACAGCCCATTGACAACATATTGATGACAGAGTGTAAAAGCATGCATTTTTCAATTTCCAGGGAAGCAATACTCAAGCCTCTTCAATTGGTTACCGGAGTTGTCGAGCGTCGGCAGACTCTGCCGGTACTTTCGAACGTCCTGCTCTCCCTGGGCGCAGATTCCCAGTTGACGATCACTGGCACAGATCTCGAGGTTGAACTCAGCGGCACGATCGCAGTCAGCGGACCATCCCGTTCCGGCGACATCACAGTGCCTGCCCGCAAGCTGGTGGATATCTGCAAGTCGCTTGCGGAGGACGCCTCTCTCGAGTTCATGGTTGATGATGGCAAGATGGTCATCAAGTCCGGGCGCAGTCGTTTCAGTCTGGCAACTTTGCCGGCAACAGAATTCCCCGTGACAGAGGAAGAACCTGGCACCTGTGAGCTTTCACTTTCGCAATCGGCTTTGAAGTCGCTACTGGAGGGCACTTCGTTCGCGATGGCACAGCAGGACGTCCGTTACTATCTCAATGGCATGTTGTTTGAGGTGACTGCACAACATCTTCGTGTTGTCGCTACTGACGGACATCGACTCGCGATGCAAACCATGCCGGCACATGCGAATGTTGATTCTCCCTTGCAGGTCATTCTCCCGCGCAAGGGCGTCATCGAATTGGCTCGTCTACTGACAGGAGACGAAGAGTCTGTTGCAGTCGTGTTCGGCAGGAATCACGTAAAGGCTCGTACTATGGACTACACGTTCACCTCCAAACTGGTTGATGGCAAGTTCCCTGATTACAACCGTGTGCTTCCGAAGGGGGGAGACAAGCACGTGCTGGGCGATCGCCAAGAGTTGAAGTTGGCATTTGCCCGAGCGTCTATTCTTTCGAACGAGAAGTATCGAGGTGTTCGCCTTCTGCTCTCCGATGGAGAGATTCGTATCCTTGCGAATAATCCGGATCAGGAAGAAGCGGAGGAGTCTGTCTCCGTAGACTACGTGGGTGAACCGCTAGAGATTGGCTTCAATGTGAGCTACCTGGTGGATGTGCTTGGTGTGCTTTCTTCGGAGAAAGTGAAGATCAGTATGCACGACTCCAATAGCAGCGCCCTGCTCGAAGCAGCGGGCGGTGAAGCAGACGCGCTTTATGTTGTGATGCCTATGCGTCTTTGATCTTCGCTCGCAGCCATCAATCCGTCTGAAGACAGAGAAGCCGTTCCAGCATGAATAGTTCTGCCATTCGACGGATTGATGTGCATGGTGTTCGCAACCTTTCCTGTACCCTGCTAGCCCCCTCTCAGCATGTCAACATCCTCTTTGGTGCCAACGGAAGCGGCAAGACCAGCTTCCTCGAGGCTATTCATTATGCCGCTCTCGGCCGCTCGTTTCGCAGCGCGCGAGTGGAGCCTGTCATTCGTACCGATTTAGTGGAAGCGACGGTCTATATCGAATTGTTTTCAGGAGTCAGTATAGGTGTCAGCAAGAGTCGTGGTGCTGCACATACCTTGAAGCTGAGGGGGGAGCGTCAGTCTAGCTGGGTTGAGACAGCTCGTTCCTTGCCGTTGCTGCTGATCAATTCAGATAGCTTTGCTTTGCTCGAAGGGAGTTCCAAGGTCAGGCGCCGATTTCTGGACTGGGGTGTGTTCCACGTGGAACATGATTTCTCTTCCAGTTGGCGCGGTGCGGCACGATGCCTTGCCCAGCGAAATCTACTGCTCAAGAATCGTCCGCTGGACGAACGACAGATCGACGCCTGGAGTGTTGAGCTTTCCACTTACGCAGAGCGCATCGACCAGTCTCGTGCCATTTACCTGGATCGTCTCTTGCCTGTCTTCGAAAGCACTCTTTCCCATCTGATAGAGGTGCCTGCCCTGGCCATCAAATATTTTAGAGGCTGGGATGAGGGCTCTTCGCTTCTCGAGCTCCTGCGGGCCTCGCTAGAGCGTGACATTCGCTATGGTGCAACACAGATCGGTCCTCACCGCGCCGACTTGCAGATTAGAATTGGCAAGCATCGTGCCGAGGACTTCTTGTCTCGCGGTCAGCAGAAGCTACTCGTGATCGCCCTGAAGCTCGCACAAGGGCGCTTATTGAGTGAAATGACCGGTGGCAAAGTAGTCTACCTTGTCGATGACCTGCCCTCGGAGTTGGATGTGCCCAATCGAGCCCGAGTCTGCCGTCTGCTGGAAACACTCGCAAGCCAGGCTTTCATGACGTGCGTCGAGCCGAACGACCTGGATTCAATCTGGAGTTCGGGTACGTCCTTGAGAAAGTTCCACGTGGAACATGGTAAAATATCCCCAATTTCAAGCAGCTCCGGATCCGCGTGAAAGTGCACCGCGCCCTCAAATGGGAATGCCAAGTGCCGCCCCTCACCCACTAAAGCCGGCGAAGCAATCGATACAAGTACAGGAGAATATGCATGGCTCAGGACTCAACCTATGACTCGTCCAGCATCAAGGTACTGAAAGGCCTCGATGCTGTCAGAAAGAGACCAGGGATGTACATCGGCGACACGGACGATGGCACGGGTCTGCACCACATGGTCTTCGAACTTGTGGACAATTCGATCGACGAAGCTCTCGCCGGTTACTGCGATGATATTCGAGTGACCATACACGTCGGCGAGACAATTACTGTTTCAGACAACGGACGCGGTATCCCCACCGACATGCACGCAGAAGGTGTTTCCGCGGCAGAGGTCATCATGACAGTGCTGCATGCCGGCGGGAAATTCGATGACAACAGCTACAAAGTCTCCGGTGGTCTGCATGGCGTGGGTGTTTCCGTAGTGAACGCTCTGTCGGAAGAGCTGAAGCTGACCATTCGCCGAGATGGCAAAGTTCACGAGCAGAACTACGCACATGGTGTCCCGCTCGCACCGCTTGCCGTTGTGGGAGAGACAGACGTTACGGGCACCGAATGTCACTTCAAACCATCGGCTGAAACCTTTTCCAACATCGAGTTTCACTACGAAATCCTTGCCAAGAAGCTCCGAGAGCTCGCCTTCCTCAATGCAGGCGTCTCCATTCAGTTGAAGGATGAAAGAACGGGTAAGACTGAGCTGTTCAAGTACGAAGGCGGACTGAAGGCATTCGTGAACTATCTCAATACGAACAAGGCCCCGGTGAACAAGATCTTCCACTTCAACGCAGAACGTGTTGAGGATGGGATTTCCGTCGAGATCGCCCTGCAGTGGAACGACACCTATCAGGAAAACATCTTTCCTTACACCAACAATATTCCGCAGAAGGACGGCGGCACTCACCTCGCTGGGTTTCGTGCAGCTCTGACCCGCGTCTTGAATACTTACATCGACAAGGAAATGTCCGCCAAGAAAACCAAGGAAGTCGCTACCACCGGGGACGACGCCCGCGAGGGACTGACTGCCATAATTTCAGTGAAAGTGCCCGACCCGAAGTTCTCGTCTCAGACCAAGGACAAGCTGGTGTCCTCCGAAGTGAAGGTGGTGGTCGAGCAGGAAATGACCGCTCATTTCACGGATTATCTGATGGAGAATCCATTGGAAGCCAAGGCCATTGTGAACAAGATGCTCGACGCCGCTCGTGCCCGTGAAGCTGCCCGCAAGGCTCGCGAAATGACCCGTCGCAAAGGCGCTCTCGACATCGCGGGACTGCCGGGCAAGCTCGCTGACTGCCAGGAGAAGGACCCCGCCTTGTCGGAAATCTACATCGTCGAGGGTGACTCTGCGGGAGGCTCCGCAAAGCAAGGTCGCAACAGAAAGAATCAGGCCATTCTGCCGCTCAAGGGAAAGATCCTGAATGTCGAGAAAGCGCGTTTCGACAAGATGTTGAGCTCCGCAGAGATCGGCACTCTGATCAAGGCGCTTGGCTGCGGTATCGGCAATGAGGAGTTTTCCCCTGCCAATCTGCGCTATCACAGCATCATCATCATGACGGATGCAGACGTGGACGGCTCGCATATTCGCACCCTGCTGCTGACGTTCTTTTTCAGGCAGATGCGAGAGCTGGTTGAGCGTGGGCACATCTTCATTGCTCAGCCGCCGCTGTACAAGATTCGCAAAGGCAAGCATGAACAGTACCTCAAGGACGACGAAGAGCTTGCCCGCTACCAGACGCACATTGCGCTCGAAGGCGCGAGTCTGTTCGTGAATGCTGAAGCGCCTGCCATCAGCGGGGATGCCCTGGACATGATCGTCAAGCAGTACAACAGCACTTACGCCATCGTGAAACGCTTGAATCGTCTGTACCCAAGTGAAGTCCTTGAGGCCATGATCTTCACGCGGGAACTGAGCGTGGCCAATCTCAGTGAAGAAGCGGTCGCGGAATGGGTAGAAGAGCTCAATGCAAGTCTGATGCGCCTGCATCCCAAGGCGGCTGCCGGCTACCAACTGTCTGCCCGAAAGGACAAGGAGCGCAATATCTACCTGCCCCACGTCCGGCAATCCTTTCATGGCTTGACCAGGGACTACCAGTTCAACATGGACTTCTTCAATTCAGGGGAATACAAGGCCATCGTGAAGCTCGGCAATACCCTGGCCGGTTTGATTGAAGAAGGTGCTTACGTCCAACGCGGTGACAAGAAGCAGCAGGTCAGCAATTTTGCCGAGGCGTTGAACTGGCTAACGGCAGATGCGATGAAGGGCCACTACCTGCAGCGCTACAAAGGCCTGGGGGAGATGAACCCGGAGCAACTGTGGGAAACCACCATGGATCCCGAAAGTCGTCGCATGCTGCAGGTAACCATCGAGGATGCGATTGCGGCCGACCAACTCTTCACCACTCTGATGGGCGACCAAGTCGATCCACGCCGCGAGTTCATTGAAGCGAACGCGCTGGCTGCACAAAATCTCGATATATAACAGATAGTTATGTTTCAAGCGGGCTCATGGGCGTCGGTGCGGATGACGTCCATGTTGCTCTGAACCCAGGTGGCGAAAGCATCGGTCACCTCTGTTGAATCCCGACCTTCGACCTCCAGCAGCGGGCCGAAACGCACGTGAATGGTGCCGGGGTTCTTCAGGATGGTATGCGCAGGCCAGCAATCTCCCGCATTGTGGATGACCGGCAGTACGGGTACGCCTGCAGTGACTGCCAGCTTGGCGCCGCCACGACTGAAAGGCTTCACTTCTCCCGCCGCACTGCGAGTCCCCTCCGGGAAAATCACTACCGAAAGGCCCTCTTCCAGGCGCTTCTTGCCTTCGACCAGGAGTGTCCGGCCTGCTTCCCGAGGCTTGCTTCTGTCGATCGCGATCGGCTTCTGCAAGCGCATTGCCCAACCCCAGAACGGGATACTCAGCAACTCCTTCTTGAGAATGGGGCATACAGGCGACGCGGCATAGTAAAGATAGATCGTCTCCCAGGCACTCTGATGGGTGGAAAGCACCACCACGGGGTGACGCGGGATATTCTCCAGACCTTCTATCCGGTAGCGCACACCGCAGACCACTCGCAACCAGAACAGGACGAACTGGCACCACAGGGAATAAACCACGAAACGCTTCTTCAGAGGAATGAACCAGAAAATGATCATGCAGATGATGGCTGTCAGTACCGTGGCGACGAAGTAGCCGGCGTAGAACAACACAGATCGAAGATAGTTCAACATGATCGATGCAGCAGCGCTTCCTTGAAAGCGTTCAAATCAGCGTGGATCTCAACGCCGGCCAGCTCGCTCTCGTCACATTCCAGGCGAGTGAGCGCCCCCTTGCCCGTGAGCACCAGTACCGGCTGGCACCCAGCCAGCTTGGCGGCCAGCAGATCCTTGGCGCTGTCACCCACGAACGGTGCACCAGAGACGGAAGTCCCGAACTCGCTCTCGATCTGCTTCAGCAGTCCGATGCCTGGCTTGCGGCACTCACACCCTTCCTCCGGACCATGGGGGCAGAAGAACACGCCGGCGATCTCTCCGCCCTGCTCTTCCACCAGCGCGCACATCTTCTGGTGCATGGCTGCCAGGTCGAACTCGTCGAACAGATGACGCGCGATGCCTGATTGATTCGTGGCAACTGTCACGGTGTAGCCGGCCTGGCTCAGCTGAGCAATGGCCTCAATGCTGCCGGGTACCGGAATCCACTCGTCAGGCGACTTTATGTAGTCATCCGAGTCCTGGTTGATGACGCCATCCCTGTCGAGAATGATCAGCTTCAAGGACAACTCAATTGCCCTGCAGGCAGGAAATGTCGGCGACCTGCAGGAACAGGCTGCGCAACTCACTGAGAATGTTGATACGGTTCTGACGTACGGCCAGGTCCTCATCCATCACCAACACCGCTTCGAAGAAGGCATCGATCGCGTCACGAGAACCTGCAAGCACTTCGAGTCCCTCTGCAAAACGGCTGTCAGCAAACAGCGGGGTGGCACTCTTGCGGCACCGTTCCAGCACAGCCACCAGAGCGCGCTCGGCGTCATGCCGCAATAGCGCCGAGTCTATGGCGCCTTTGCTGAATTCGGCCCCCTGTTTCTGCAGGATGTTGGAGACTCGCTTGTTGGCGGCCGCCAGCGCCTGGGCCTCCGAACGTCGACTGAACTCATGCACTGCGTGCACCCGGCGATGGAACTCCAGCGGCCTGGTCGGCTTGAGAGCCAGCACGGACTGGAACACTTCCACGCTGATGCCCTCGGACTGGTACCACGCCTTGAAGCGCTCAAGCAGGAAGTCGAACACCTGCGTGTCGAGCCCCGGTTTGAGGGTGAGTTTGGAATATCCCGCACAGGCTGCCTGAATGCTGCTGAGAAGGTTCAGATTGAGCTGCTTCTCGACAATGATCCGCAGGATGCCCAGCGCTGCCCGACGCAGCGCAAATGGATCTTTCGACCCTGTTGGGGGCTGGCCGATGGCGAACAATCCCACGATGGTGTCCAGCTTGTCGGCCACTGCCAGCACACAGCCCGTCATGCTGGTGGGCAGCTGGTCGCCCGAGAATCGTGGCAGGTACTGCTCGTTCAGCGCCAGTGCCACTTCCCGTGGCTCCCCGTCATTCAGCGCATAGTAATAGCCGGCAATGCCCTGCAGCTCAGCGAACTCGGACACCAGATTGGTCAGCAGATCGGCCTTGCCGAGAAGCGCCGCCCGACGGCAAAGTGACTCGTCGGCGTGCAGCTCGGCAGCGATGACGCCAGATAGAGCGGCCACGCGCGCAGACTTTTCGTGCACGGTGCCCAGTTCCTGCTGGAAGATGATGCTTTTGAGCTGTTCTGTCCGAGCTTCGAGCGATGTCTTGCGGTCCGTGTCGTAAAAGAATTTGGCATCGGAGAGTCGTGGGCGAATGACACGCTCGTTGCCGGCGATCACCTGCGCTGGGTCGGCACTCTCGATATTGCTCAAAGTGATGAAGTTCGGCAGCAATGCGCCCTGACTATCCAGCAGGTAGAAGCACTTCTGATGGGATTTCATGGAGGAAATCAGAGCTTCACTCGGCACTTCGAGGAAGTGGCTCTCGAAGCGACCAGTGAGTGCCACTGGCCACTCGACGAGGCTGGTGACTTCCTCGAGCAGATCATCGTCGATGACAACGGAGGCGTTCAGCTTCGCCCCTTCTGCTTCGACCAGCGTCCGCACCAGTGTCTTGCGCTCCTCGTAATTCACCAGCACCTTGGCATCGCGCAAAGTGGTCTCGTAGTTCACTGCGGTAGACACCGTGACGGGCTCCGGGTGCATGAAGCGATGGCCGCGCGATAGATTGCCTGCAGTGATTCCGAGAATCTGCGCGGGAATGACTTCAGCTCCAAACAGCATGACCACCCAGTGAACGGGGCGGACGAACTCGTCGCGCGTTGAGCCCCAGCGCATCTTCTTCGGAATCGGCAAGCCGCCAAGCGCCTTGGTGATCATGTCAGGCAACAAGGCACTGGTCTGGCTGCCCTTGGCGAAACTGCGAAACACGAGTTTGAGGGTGCCGTCCTTTTCGGCCTGCTCGAGTTGTTCTAGGGCAACGCCACAGGAGCGGGCAAAGCCAAGGGCTGCCGGGGTCGGTGCCCCACTCTTGTCATAGGCGGCCGCCACGGCCGGACCGGTCTTCTCGATCACCTTGTCCGGCTGTGACTCGACCAGTCCCAGCGCTCGAACGGCGAGTCGTCGCGGGGTTGCAAAGGCTTCGATGCTGTCAAAGCCCAGGCCAGCAGTTTCGAAAGCAGTCCGCGTGTTGGCAAGAAAGGCCTCCGACAGCAGCCGCAGCGCCTTGGGGGGCAGCTCTCCAGTGCCGATCTCTACCAGAAAATCACGTTTAGTCATGGTGTGCTATGAGCTCTCAATCCAGATATTGTTGGCGCAATTCGGGCGTGGCCAAGGGGAAGCCCAGCGCCTTTCTGCTTTCGAAGTAGGCTTCCGCCACCATGCGCGACAAGGTTCGCACGCGCAGGATGTAGCGTTGACGCTCCGTCACCGAGATGGCGTGACGCGCGTCCAGAAGCTTGAAGTAGTGGGAAGCCTTCAGCACCTGTTCGTAGGCCGGAAGTGCGAGTCCGCGCTCGATCAGCCGCTGACACTGCTGCTCGCAATCGGAAAAGTTGCGGAACAGGATATCCACGTCGGCGTGTTCGAAGTTATAGGCAGACATTTCCACTTCATTCTGCTTGAACACATCGCCGTAGGTGACGACGCCATTGGGCCCCCTCGTCCAGACGATGTCGTAGATGCTGTCCACGCCTTGCAGGTACATGGCGATTCGCTCGATGCCGTAAGTGATCTCGCCACTTACCGGGTGGCACTCAAGTCCGCCAACCTGCTGAAAGTACGTGAATTGCGTCACTTCCATGCCATTCAGCCAGACCTCCCAGCCCAGCCCCCAGGCGCCCAGTGTGGGGGATTCCCAGTTGTCTTCGACGAAACGGATGTCGTGCACACGAGAGTCGATTCCCAGACTGGCCAGAGACTCCAGATACAGCTCCTGGATATTGGCCGGAGAGGGTTTCAGGATGACCTGGAACTGATAGTAATGCTGGAGGCGGTTGGGATTCTCACCATAGCGACCGTCGGTTGGACGCCGGCTTGGTTGGACATAGGCTGTGTTCCAGCTTTCGGGGCCGATTGCTCGCAGGAAGGTCGCCGGGTGGAAGGTCCCCGCACCGACCTCCATGTCGAGAGGCTGCATCAGCACGCAGCCTTGATTTGCCCAGAACTGCTGAAGTGCAAGGATCAGGCCTTGAAAGGTTCCCACATCGGGTCGCGTATCGGTGGCAGACAAGAAAAGGCTCCGGAGCGTGTTTTGAAGAGGCCGGGATTATCCTTGATTCTTCAATCAATATCCATACTTACGCCATTCCAGCGGGGCTGCGGTGCTTTGCCGGCACTCAAGTTACTGGGGTAGAATTGTGGCGCGAGTGTTCTGTCGGGCGCTCATGTTCGCGGCTCGACCCTCCCTAGCGCGCCTCACCCAGGAGTCTGGAAATCCAATCGATCAAGGTCTGGCTGCTCAAATTCTTGCTGCGCGTCACCGCCCGGCTGCCCTTGCGTCAGGCCCACGCGCTGGCCGTGCCATTGGCAGCCCTGGTCTGGCACTTCTCGGCTGATGCAAGGCGGATCACGCTGCGCAATCTCTCCCTGTGCTTTCCCCGGTTGACGGAGCGGGAGCGCGAGCAACTGGCGCGCAGCAGCATTCTGGAAACGGCAAAGTTCGCATGTGAGCTCGGGCGCGTCTGGGTTCGACCGGTCGATGAGGTGCTGGCAAGTGTGATCGAGGTCACCGGTCAGGATGTTCTGGAGCAGGCTCTGCAACGCGGCAAAGGCGTGATCGTCCTGGCTCCTCACATTGGCAATTGGGAATTGTGTGGCCTCCACCTGGATCGCCGGGCCGCAACTACCTATCTGTACCGCCCGCCCAAACTTGCTGGATTCGAATCCGCGATGATTTCTTACCGTTCGCGTGCGGGTGCTCAGCTGGCACCCACGACGCGCAAGGGCGTCGCGATGCTGGTCAAGGCACTGGAGCGCGGCGAGATCGTGGGCATTCTTCCGGATCAGGAGCCAGCGCTCGACAGCGGCGTGTTCGCGCCGTTCTTTGGTGTCCCTGCTCTGACCATGACACTGGTCTCGCGTCTGGCTGCGCGGACGGATGCAGCGCTCGTGGCCATGTATGCCGAGCGACTGCCCAAGGGCCGAGGATTTGCGATACGCATGGCACAGGTGGACTCACCGCTGGCCCATCCCGAGGCAGAGATTGCCGCAGCCGCGTTGAATGAAGTGGTGGAACGCTGTGTGCGAGAGGTGCCTGGCCAATACCAATGGGAATATCGTCGCTTCAAGCACCAGCCGGACCATACCAAGAATGCGTTGTATCGTTAGCGTCGCCAGAACATGGGCAGGAAAAGCACCAGCAAGGTGAATATCTCGAGGCGTCCGAGCAGCATCGCAAAGCAGAGAATCCACTTCGCAGAGTCTGAAAGCAGACTGTAGTTCTGCGACACCCCTTCCAGACCGGGCCCGAGATTGTTGATGGCGGCCCCGACGGCACTGAACGCTGTCACCACATCCAGGCCTGTTGCGAGCATAGCCAGCAGCAGTGCCAGGAACACCATCACGTAAACCGCGAAGAACCCCCAAACCGCTTCGATGATCCGATCTGGCACCAGCGTGTTGCCGAGCTTGATGGGGATGATGGAATTGGGATGAATGAGCCGCTGCACTTCCCGCAGGCCCTGTTTCAGAATCAACAGAATCCGGATCACTTTCATGCCTCCGCCCGTGGAGCCAGCGCAGGCGCCGATGATCGATGCATAGATCAGCATATAGGGCAGAAATGACGGCCAGTGGCTGAAGTCCGCTGTAGTGAAGCCTGTCGTGGTGGCAATCGAGACGCTTTGAAAAATGCCGTGAACGAGGGAGTCGAATGCGCTGTAGGTATTGCTCGAGTAAAGCACAATGCTCGTGGCCGCGGACAGCAGCACAAGAATCCAAAGGTAGAACTTGAATTCCGGATCGCGGAGGTATTGCGTCACACTGTGCATACGCCAGGCAGTGAAATGCAGCGCAAAGTTGCCTCCGGCTATCACCATGAAAACAGTCGCAATCATGTTGATGGCAGCGCTGTCGAAATGCCCCAGGCTGGCGTCGTAGTTCGAAAACCCGCCAATCGCGACAGTGGCGAAGCTGTGGCAGACGGCATCGAAGAAGCTCATGCCTGCAGCCCAGAAGGCCAGTGCACAGGCAGCTGTCAGGGCAAGGTAGATATACCAGAGAGCCTTGGCGGTCTCCGCCAGGCGAGGCACCAGGTTGTCATTCTTCACAGGGCCAGGACTCTCCGCCCTGTATAACTGCATGCCGCCGATGCCCAGCATGGGCAGCACGGCCACTGCCAGCGCCACGATTCCCATGCCGCCAAGCCACTGCAGTTGTGCACGGTAGAACAGCAGTGATTTCGGAACCGCTTCGAGACCGACTATGACAGTGGCACCTGTGGTGCTCAGGCCGGAAATTGATTCGAAAACCGCGTCGGTGATGGAAAGCGGCAGCTCTGCCGAGAAATAGAATGGCAATGAGCCGAAGGTGCCCAGCACAGACCAGAACAGCGTCACGATCAGGAAGCCATCTCGCGTGCGCAGCTCCTTCGCTGCCCGCCAGGTCAACAGCCAGAGGATGAACCCGGTGCTGAAGGTGATGAAAAGAGCGGTGCCGAACGAGGACAATTCACCATCGGCATACAGAAGTGACACCAGCATCGAAGGCAGATAAGCCAGCATGCTGAACAGCATCAGCAGCACACCCAGGATCTTGGAAACGACGCTCAGGTGCATGATCGTCTCAGAAGAAAGTCAGGCCGACCTGGAAGAGGCGTTCCACTTCAGGAATTCGGCGTTTGTCGACCAGGAACAGGATGACATGATCCCCCGACTGAATGACGATGTTGTCATGGGCAATCAGCACCTCGTCGTCTCGCACGATGGCACCGATCGTTGTCCCGGGGGGCAGCTCGATATCCTCGATGGCCTTGCCGACCACCTTGGAGGAATGACTGTCACCGTGCGCAATGGCCTCAAGAGCTTCCGCCGCTCCACGGCGCAGTGAATGCACATTCACGATGTCGCCACGTCGCACATGGGTAAGCAGGCTGCCAATCGTGGCGAGCTGGGGGGAAATCGCGATGTCGATCTCGCCACCTTGCACCAGGTCGACATAAGCCGGGTTGTTGATCAGGGTCATGACCTTGCGAGCCCCCAGTCGCTTGGCGAGCATCGACGACATGATGTGGGCCTCGTCATCGTTGGTCAGCGCAAGAAACACAGCGGTGTCCTCGATGCTCTCCTCCAGCAGCAGCTCCTTGTCGGAAGACGCGCCGTTGAGAATGATCGTCTTGTTCAGGCGTTCGGACAGATACGCGCAGCGCTGCGGATTGTGCTCGATGATCTTGGTCTGGTAACGCGACTCCACCGCTTCAGCGAGACGCGAGCCGATGTTGCCGCCGCCGGCAATGATCAGGCGCCGATACGGGCGGTCCAGGCGGCGCAGCTCCCCCATCACCCTGCGGATATTGCGCTGGGCAGCAATGAAGAACACTTCGTCGTCCGCCTCGATGACGGTGGAGCCTTCCGGCATGATGGCCGTGTCGCGCCGGAAGATCGCCGCGACCCGGGTGTCGACATTCGGCATGTGCTCGCGCAGGAAGCGGATCTCCTGACCGACCAGGGGGCCACCGTAGTAGGCCTTGACGGCTACCAGCTGCGCTTTGCCTTCGGCAAAGTCGAGGACCTGCAGTGAGCCTGGCAGGTCGATGAGCCGCTCGATGTAGTGAGACACCAGCTGCTCGGGGCTGATGACCACATCGGCCGCGATGGCGCCCGGCTCGAAGAGGCCCTCGGCTGACATGTAGGATGCGGAGCGCAGGCGGCAGATCTTCTTGGGCGTCTTGAACAGGACCTGGGCGATCTGACATGCCACGAGATTCACTTCATCATTTTCGGTCACCGCGATCAGCATGTCGGCATCGTCTCCGCCTGCCATGCGTAGCACGTCGGGGTACGAGGGCTGACCCACCGCCGTGCCGATATCGATCCTGTCCTTCAACTCCCGCAGCTTGTCTGCGTCCGGGTCCACAATGGTGATGTCATTGGCTTCGCTGGCGAGATTCTCGGCGAGCGACACGGCGACGTGGTTCGCCCCAAGGATGATGATCTTCATCTAAGCAATGTCTCCGGAGTCTTGCGCAGCCGCGCAAAGAAGAACCCGTCGTGGCCCGCGGCATCGGGCAGCAGCTGTCTGCCGTGGACGCATTCTACTCCCCAGTTGGCTGGAATTTCCTCGTGTTTTGCGTCTTCCTGCTCTGCAACGAAGCGACTGATGACATCCGAGTTTTCGAGCGGAAGCACGGAGCACGTGGAGTACAGGAGCAGCCCTCCCGGTTTCAGGGTTCGCCAGAGCGCGGACAGCAGCCGCAATTGTTCACGCTGCAAGGCCAGGACCTGATCTTCCTGACGCAGCAGCTTGATGTCGGGATGGCGACGGATGATGCCGGTGGCGGAACAGGGGGCGTCCAGAAGGATCCGGTCGAAGGGCAGACCATCCCACCATGCGTCGACTTGCGCTGCATCGGCACACACGAGCGTGGCGTGCAGCTGCAGTCGATCCAGATTCTGCTGCACACGTTCCAGGCGTCTGGCGTCGTTGTCCAGCGCCAGCAGTGACGCGAATGGAACACCGCGCTCCAGCAGATGACAGGTCTTGCCGCCAGGCGCTGCGCAAGCGTCCAGAACGCTGACGCCGGGCTCCAGGTCGAGCAGATCCGGAATCAGCTGAGAGGCTTCATCCTGCACACTGACGTGTCCTTCGGCGAAACCGGGCAAGGCTGTCACCGGCTGGGCATGTTCCAGATAGATGCTGCTGTCGCACAGATCGCCCGGGTGTGCCGCAAGTTGAGCCAGGGAGAGTTGCTCCAGGTAGTTCTGCCTGGCGATTCGCGCGAGATTGACGCGCAGTGTCATCGGGGGATGCTGATTGTTGGCCTCCAGAATGGCCTCCCAGTGCTCGGGCCAGGCAGCCTGCATGGCCCGCATGAACCAGTCAGCGTGGGACAGGCGTGATGCATCGGATTGCCTGGCTCGTGCAAGCAAGGTATCAGCATCACGCAGGAACGCGCGAAGCACGGCGTTCACCAGGCCCTTGGCCCACTGCTTCTTCAATACGAGAGTATCCGCCACGGCTGCATTGACGACCGCGTATTCTGGAACGCGCATGCCGTGGAGCTGGTACAGCCCGCACAGCAGCAGGCAGCGAATATCCTGATCCTTGGTCTTCAGTGGCTTCTCGAGCAATTGCGCCAGGACGGTATCCAGCAGGAAAAACCAGCGGCAGGTGCCGAAGCAGATTTCCTGCAGCAAGGGAAAGTCCTGGGCGTTGTCGTTCGGGCGCTCCAGCAGCGTGGCAAGAGAACCCTGTTGCTGCAGGAGTCTGCTGAGAATCGTGGCAGCCTGTGCGCGCAGTTGGCCAGGTTTCATGGTGCAGCGGCTGTCACTGCGTCGAACTGCGAACCGGGCTCGAAGTAGCTTCCATGTGCATTGAGGAAATCGCGAATGCTCACGGCGTTCTTTCCAGGCAGCTGAATCCGGGTGATGTTCAGAGTCGAATCGACACATGCGACGCGCAGCCCCTCGCGATCTGCGCTGATCAGCGTGCCCGGATTGCAGGCAGCGATCCCTGGCAGCACGGACGAGGCCAGTATCCGGATTCGTTCGTTCCGATACTGCGCAAAGGCCGGCTGGCGCCCGACCATGCCGCGAATCTGTCGATTGATTGAGAGTGCGTCCTGGTCCCAGTGGATCAGGGACTCGTGCTTCTCCAGTTTGGCGGCATAGGTGCTCGCGCTGTGATCCTGCACGCTGGCGCGCAGGATGAACTGTTCCAGATCAGCCAGAGCATGCAGCAGCGCCTTGATCCCGGCCTGCTCGAGTTTGCTCTCAAGGCTGATGCGGTCGTCCTCCTCCGTGATGTCGACTTCTTCGGTGCACAGCATCGGACCGGTATCCAGACCCTTGTCCATCTGCATGATGGTGACGCCGGTGCGAGCGTCGCCTGCCAACAGGGCACGCTCGATCGGTGCCGCACCGCGCCAGCGCGGCAAGAGAGAGGCATGGACGTTCACGCAACCCAATCGTGGAGTGTCCAGAATCGCCTGAGGAAGAATAAGCCCGTAGGCGACGACCACCATGACATCCGCATGCCATTGGGCGAGCTCGCCGGCAGCTGCTTCCGTTCGCAGGCTTTGCGGCTGGAGGACTGGCAGGCCTCGCGCGGCCGCCATCTGCTTCACGGCGCTCGCCTGCAGCTGCTTGCCGCGACCGGCAGGCCGGTCGGGCTGCGTGTAGACGGCGACGACCTCATGCTCGGACCGCAGCAGTGCCTCGAGGATGCCTGCAGCAAATGACGGTGTGCCCGCGAAGACGATTCTCAATCTGCTCATAGATGTTCCGGAAGCGGACCGGACGACGCCATGCGACGCAGGTGATCCAGTGGGTGTATCAGGCGGATTCCTTGTGGGCCAGCTCGAGCTTCTTGCGTATGCGCTCGCGCTTGAGGCTGCTCAGATAGTCGACGAACAGCTTGCCATTGAGATGATCCATTTCGTGCTGGATGCAGGTGGCGAGCAAGCCGTCTGTCTCAATGACGAATGGTTCGCCATGACGATCCAGCGCGTGAATGCGGACCATGCGCGGCCTGGAAACCGTCTCGTAGAAGCCTGGCACGGAAAGACAGCCTTCGTCATAGTCCTCCAGCGTCTGGTCTATAATTTCGATGCGAGGATTGATGAAGACGAGAGGCGTGTCCTTGTTGTCCGAAATGTCGATCACGATCAGCTGCTTGTGGATGTTCACCTGGGTGGCCGCCAGGCCAATGCCGGGAGCGGCATACATGGTCTCGAACATGTCGTCGATGGTGCGCGACAATTCCGGGGTGAACTCAACCACGGGTGTCGCCTTGCGGCGCAGCCTCAGGTCAGGAAACTCGAGGATGTTCAGTATGGCCATATGCGATAAATACCAGCTAGCGCGAGAACTTAGGATCGAAATTTAAAACAGGATTGTGAACTGCTTCTAGTGCTGAGTATACCGTATTGCTAAGATACGGCACCTCTCCCAAACGAGCCGGATTGTAAATATGAACGCGTCTAGACTGAAGAGGCTACTCCTGGCATGCGCGTGTATCGTCGTGGCAGCCTTGCCTCTGACGAACATCCAGGCTCAGACACTCACACTTGCACCAGGATCTCCCGACACCTATGTAGTGAAGGAAGGCGACACGCTCTGGGACATCGCCTCGGTGTTTCTGCAGGAACCTTGGCGCTGGCCTGAAATATGGCAAGGCAATCCCGAAGTTCAAGACCCGGACCTCATCTATCCCGGCGACGTACTGCAGCTGATCGCCACGGCAGACGGGCCCAGAGTCGTGATGGAGAGAGCAGGTCGTCAGGTCGTCAGACTCAGCCCCACGGTGCGTGAGTCACCGCTGCTCAACCCCATTCCCACAATTCCTCGGCAGGCCTTGCAAGGCTTTCTGGTGGAAAATCGGATTGTCGAGAAGCAAGCTTTCGAATCAGCCCCTTACATCCTGTCGAGCGCCACGGGAAATCTGATCATGGGTGCTGGTCATGAAGTGTTTGTCCGCGGGGAATGGCCTATCACCGAAACGGGTTTTGATGTCTTTCGACTCGGTGCCGTTTATCGCGATGACGAAGGCGCTCTGCTCGGGCATGAAGCCATCAAGCTGGGCGAACTGACAGTCATTTCCGATGAAGGCGATGGATTGCGGCGTGCGCTCATCGTGCAAAGCGACGAGGAACTGAAGGCCGGAGACCGTCTGCTCCAGCGTGAAGTCTCCCGTCTCGAGCTGAACTACTTTCCGCGCTCGCCTGAGTCGACTCTCGAGGGCAGCATCATCGGTCTGCTCAAAAATGAGAGTCAGGCAGCGCAGTTCGAGTCAGTGGTCATCGATCTCGGCATGTCGGACGGCCTGGACGAAGGCGACCTGCTGTCAATTCTGCGCAAAGGCAGCGTCGTCGAGGATGTCGTGGCAAGAAGCAGTGTCACCCTGCCAGAAACAGAGATTTGCCTGCTTCTGGTATACAAGACTTTCGAACGCATGAGTTACGGTGTCATCCTGACACTCACCGAACCTTCGGCTGCAGGAGACTTCGTTCGCTCGCAGTGAGTCTTCGCTGAACACAATTCCACTTTCGATCAAGGATGATCAACAGCATGAATTCCCAGGAGTTCCTTGACTGGCTGACGTTGTTTCATGACGACAGCATTCCACTCTCTCTCTCGCGAGAACTGCTGCTGGTCAGCACAACGCCCGGCGGGTTCCACGAACGGCTGAACGAATTGGCCAGTGCGGACAGCGAAATCGAGCTGGTTTTCCAAAAGGCCCTGCAATCGGCGGATTCACGCGCAAAGGCGGAGGCAGCGTTGGTCTGGAGCAGTCAGGAGGACCATCGACTGTTGTTGCTGACGGAACCTCTCTATCCGGTTCTCTTGCGAGAGATTGCCGATCCTCCCCCATTGCTCTTCATTCGCGGCAATGTTGACGCATTGCAGTTGCCTCAGATTGCCGTCGTGGGCAGTCGAAGAGGCAGCGTCGACGGTCGCGACAACACCGCCATGTTTGTCAACGAGATCG
>JACCDY010938788.1_pt1 | contig 29124 bp, 25 predicted proteins | sample 7446391 | NCBI WGS metagenome assembly JACCDY01 (sample SAMN15323451, study PRJNA562643) | freshwater metagenome | isolation source: river surface water | place: USA:Blue River Watershed | collected 2017-08-18 | reverse complement strand
TGACCAACGTCGAAATCATGGTGCCATTCGTGCGTACGCTGGGCCAGGCCGAGAAAGTCGTCGGCCTGCTGGCCAAGTACGGCCTGAAGCGCGGCGAGAACGGCCTGCGCCTGATCATGATGTGCGAAGTGCCGTCCAATGCCATCCTCGCCGAGCAATTCCTCGAGTATTTCGACGGCTTCTCGATCGGCTCCAACGACCTGACCCAGCTGACGCTGGGCCTCGACCGCGACTCCGGCATGGAGCTGCTGGCGGCCGACTTCGACGAGCGCGACCCGGCAGTGCGTGCGCTGCTGTCGCAGGCGATCAAGACCTGCCTCGCCAAAGGCAAGTATGTCGGCATCTGCGGCCAGGGCCCGTCGGACCACCCGGACTTCGCCGAATGGCTGGCCAAGGAAGGCATCAAGTCGATCTCGCTGAATCCGGATTCGGTCATCGATACCTGGATGAAGCTGGCCGGCAAGGCGGCCTGACACTGAAAGATTTGCCGAACAGGCAAGTCGTGAAAAACGGGTCCGCGTGACCCGTTTTTTACTTCCGGGAGACTTGACACATGGAAACTAGTGCTTATACTCCGTGTTCCGAATTCGGAATAACAACCAACAACAGGTGTTATCGAAGTATTGAGCCCCCGCCGCTGCGAAGCCCGGGGGTTTTTGTTTTCCGGGCGCCGGTTTCTGCCGCGTCAGTACGCATCCTGGTCGCGCGACTGCCGCACCAGTTCGCGCATGTCGTTAAGGATTCCGATGATCTCGGGATCGATTCCTAGCTGCGGCAAGGACGCCAACGCGCGCATGGCCTCGTTCACCGAATGCGGGTCGCTGGTGATGCCGCGGTCCGCCGCAAGGTAGAGCATCTGTTTGGCCTGCGGCGAGTCGGAGCCGACCGCTTCGACACCTGCCTGTACGCGCTCCTCATCCTTGGCAATGTCGAAGGCCAGCGCCATGCGCGCGCGGAAGGCCAGGGTTTCCAGCTCCGGATTCCAGTCGGGCTTGTCGGCGCGGACGCGCACGAATTCCTGCGTGATGGCGTCGCAGAAGCCTTCCTTGTCCCCGCTGGCCAACGCTTGCAGCAGACTGCTTTCCAGAGGCGCCGCCTGCGGGGTTTCCGCAAGTGCAGGTTCTTCGCTGGCGCGTCGGGCGAACGCCTTTTGCAGCGCCGAGAATTCGCCAACGAGCTGACCGGACATGGCGTTATGAGCGGCCACGTCCTCCAGGAAGCTTGCCGCCTTCTGCGTCAACGCTTTGTCGGTGAAGGTCATTTTTCCAGTACCGAGCGCGAAGGCATCCTTGGCCGTTTGCATGAAGTCGGCCTTGCTGATCGAGCCCTTGTAGCTGCTCCACAACTTGCCGCAGAAGGCGTCCCGGTTGATCTTGTCTCTTGCCGTCATCGCATCCCGCAGCGACACCCCCGGCGCTTGGGCGCCCAATGGCTGCGCCTGCCCGGTCGGGGCCTGGCCTGGCTGCCGTAACTGCTGGATGGTCGTCCGCAGATACTGGTTCAGCGCGTCCTCGGTCAGGCGGCCAGGCGCGGCTGAATTGCCGGAGCGGATAGCACCCTTGATGGATCCTGTCTCCGGGAGGCCGAGGGAATTCATGTGCTTTTCTGCGACCGACCGGCCGCTCCTGACCCCCTGCAGTTTGTCGGCGATGATGTCTTTCAGACTGCGCGGGCCTTCACGCTGGAAAAACACCAGTGTCTTTTCGGATTTGTCGGCGCTGGCCACTTCCTTCGCATACCAACGGCCACCCGCCACCGCGTCCTGAATCTGGATGTGGGAGATCTTCGGATTCATGGCCACCTCGCAGGGTTCTCGACTGGAGGTAGGTGGCGTGGCGCGGGTTCGCCATTCGCTGTCGGGCGCGGCAGCGCTGCTTTGGCGACGTACTACAGGCAGAAGCGCCGGGCGGGCGTCAGCGTAAATCAGCGCATCAGCGCCGGTTCTGCTTCATCACGCGCGCGATCTCGCGCTGCGCATCCTTTGAGCGCTCGGTGTCGCGCTTGTCGTGCTGCTTCTTGCCCTTGGCCAGGCCGACCTCGCACTTGATGCGGCCGCGCTGGTAGTGCAGGTTGAGCGGCACCAGCGTATAGCCGGAGCGTTCGACCTTGCCGATCAGGCGCTTGATCTCTTCAGCCTTCAATAGCAGCTTGCGGGTGCGGACCGGGTCCGGGTTCACATGGGTCGATGCGGTCGCCAGCGGGCTGATATGTGCGCCGAACAGGAAGATCTCCGCATTGCGGATGATGACGTAAGCTTCCTTCAGCTGTGCGCGGCCCGCACGGATAGCCTTCACTTCCCAGCCTTCGAGGGCCATGCCGGCTTCATAGCGTTCCTCGATGAAGTAATCGTGGAAGGCTTTCTTGTTGTCGACGATGCTCATGCAGGCGTGTGAGGTGGAGGGAAAGGAGGAGGGCGGGCAGGGCTCAAGCCCGGCAGGTTAGAATTCCAACCCAAGATTTTATCAAACGGCATCATGGCAGTCGTCCACAAATCCGTCCTTATTAATTACAGCGCCGAACAGATGTTCGCTCTCGTCGACAAAGTCGAAGACTACCCGGCTTTCCTGCCGTGGTGTGGCGGCGTTGACGTGCGCGAGCGTGCACCGGATCGTCTGGTGGCCGCCATCCAGATCAGCTACCACGGCGTCAAGCAGAGTTTCACTACACAAAACACGCACGAGCCGCCGAACCGGATGCAAATGACGCTGGTCGAGGGGCCGTTCAGTCAGCTCGACGGCACCTGGCAATTCAAGTCGCTGCGCGCGGATGCCTGCAAGATCGACTTTGAGTTGCATTACGAGTTCTCCAGCAAGATACTCGAAAAACTGATCGGCCCGGTGTTCTCGAAGATCGCCGACAGCTTTGTCGATGCCTTCTGCAAGCGCGCCGAGGTGGTCTATGGCTGAGGCAGCGACCGTGACGGTGCAGGTCTGCCATGCGCTGCCCGATGCCGCGTATCTGGAGGCGCTTACGCTGCCGGCCGGATCGACCATTGCCGAAGCGCTGGCTGCCAGCGGCATTGGCGCGCATCTGGAAGCGCGAAACCTGCCCATCGACCTGGCGCAAGCCCGGGTCGGCATTTTTGGCAAACTGAAAACGCCGGACACGCTGCTGCGCGACGGCGACCGCGTTGAACTGTACCGGCCGCTGCAGGCAGATCCGAAGGATTCCCGTCGCCGGCGCGCGAAGCATCGCGAGGCCGAAGCGAAAGACGCTCGATCCCGGCCTTCGCGGGGATGACGGTCGGGAACGGGCGCCAGCCAGGGAGCTGCCCGAGAATCGGAAGCTCGGAATCTGCCGCGTATCGCCAGCCCCCTGTCACCCTGGCGAAGGCCGGGGCCCGGCATCTTTGGACGTGCAGTCGGGACGCACACCGAGTTTCTGTATAATTCGCTTTTGCGCCTACAGGAATACCCATGCGTCTGATCCAGAAAGCACTCACCTTCGATGACGTGCTGCTCGTTCCGGCCTACTCGGCCATCCTGCCCAAGGACACTTCGCTCCACACCCGCCTGACCCGCAACATCAAGCTGTCGATTCCGCTGGTTTCGGCCGCGATGGACACGGTCACGGAAGCACGCCTGGCGATCGCCATCGCCCAGGAAGGCGGCATCGGCATCGTCCACAAGAACCTCACCGCGCGCGAACAGGCGCGCGAAGTCTCGAAGGTCAAGCGCTTCGAGGCTGGCGTCGTGCGCGACCCGATCACCATCCCGCCGACGATGAAGGTGCGTGAAGTCATCGCGCTGTCGCGCCAGCATGGCATCTCCGGTTTCCCTGTCGTCGAGGGCAAGACCGTGGTCGGCATCATCACCAACCGCGACCTGCGCTTTGAGGAAGAACTGGACGCCGAAGTGCGCAACAAGATGACCCCGCGCGAGAAGCTGGTCTACGTGAAAGAAGGTGCCGATCCCATCGAGGCCAAGCGCCTGATGAACAAGCATCGCCTCGAGCGCGTGCTGGTCGTGAATGACGCTTTTGAACTGCGCGGCCTGATCACCGTCAAAGACATCAGCAAGTCCACCGAACACCCGAACGCGGCCAAGGATGCCGAAGGCAAGCTGCTGGTCGGCGCTGCCGTTGGCGTGGGCCCGGACAATGACGAGCGCATCGAGTTGCTGGTTGCTGCCGGCGTCGATGTCGTGGTCGTCGATACCGCCCATGGCCATTCGCAAGGCGTGCTGGACCGCGTGAAGTGGGTCAAGCGCCGCTACCCGCAGGTCGAAGTCATCGGCGGCAATATCGCCACGGCCGATGCGGCGCGCGCGCTGCTGGATGCCGGCGCTGACGCGGTCAAGGTTGGCATCGGCCCCGGTTCCATTTGCACCACCCGTATCGTCGCCGGCGTCGGCGTGCCGCAGATCACCGCGATCTCGAACGTTGCCAAGGCGCTCGACGGCACCGGCGTGCCCTGCATCGCCGATGGCGGCATCCGCTTCTCGGGCGACATCTCCAAGGCCCTTGCGGCCGGCGCCTCGACGGTCATGATGGGCAGCATGTTCGCCGGTACCGAAGAGGCGCCGGGCGAAGTCATCCTGTTCCAGGGCCGCAGCTACAAGTCTTACCGTGGCATGGGCAGCCTGGGTGCGATGTCGGACGGTTCGGCCGACCGCTACTTCCAGGATGCGGCCAACAATGCCGACAAGCTCGTCCCCGAAGGTATCGAAGGCCGCGTGCCGTACAAAGGCAGCGTGCTGGCCATCCTGTACCAGCTGGTGGGTGGCGTGCGCTCGTCGATGGGCTACTGCGGCTGCGCGACCATTGATGAACTGCGTGCAAAGGCCGAGTTCGTCGAGATCACCTCGGCCGGCATGCGCGAGTCGCATGTGCACGACGTGCAGATCACCAAGGAAGCACCGAACTACCGCGCCGATTAAGTGTGCCGATCAAGCGTGCCGATCAAGCGCGCCGAAATGCCGTCAGCCGTCGCTTCCGCGTACGCGGGAGCCCCGTGTCTTTACGCCACGTCATGTCCGCTGTTGCGGGCATGACGCGGTTTGCGTCTCCAGCCATCCAGACTGTTCCTGCTGCCATGTCCCATTCCAAGATCCTCATTCTCGATTTCGGTTCGCAAGTCACCCAACTGATCGCGCGCCGCGTGCGCGAATCCGGCGTGTTCTCCGAAGTGCATCCGTATGACGTGTCAGACGACTTCATCCGCAACTCGGGCGCGGCCGGCATCATCCTGTCGGGTGGCCCCAGCTCGGTGACCGAAGGCGACACCCCGCGCGCGCCGCAGGCCGTGTTCGAACTGGGAGTGCCAGTGCTCGGCATCTGCTACGGCATGCAAACCATGGCCGCCCAGCTGGGCGGCAAGGTCGAGAACGGCAAGGTGCGCGAATTCGGCTACGCCGAGGTGCGTGCGCGTGGCCATACTGCGCTGCTGAAAGACATCAACGATTTCGTGACCCCCGAGGGCCACGGCATGCTGAAAGTCTGGATGAGCCATGGCGACAAGGTGATCGACATGCCGCTGGGCTTCAAGCTGATGGCATCGACCGACAGCTGCCCGGTCGCCGGCATGGCCGATGAAGCGCGCCGCATGTATGCGGTGCAGTTCCACCCGGAAGTCACGCACACGGTGCAGGGTGCGGCCATCCTCGGCCGTTTCGTGCACGAGATCTGCGGCTGCAAGGCGGACTGGAACATGCCGGATTATGTGTCCGAGGCGATCGCGGCCATTCGCGAGCAAGTGGGCAGCGACGAAGTCATCCTCGGCCTGTCGGGCGGTGTCGATTCCAGCGTCGCAGCGGCGCTGATCCATCGCGCCATTGGCGACCAGCTGACCTGCGTCTTCGTCGACCACGGCCTGCTGCGCCTGAACGAAGGCCAGATGGTGATGGACATGTTCGCCAGGAACCTCGGCGTGAAGGTCGTGCATGTGGACGCCACCGAGCAGTTCATGGGCAAGCTGGCCGGCGTCAGCGACCCCGAAGCCAAGCGCAAGATCATCGGCAAGGAATTCGTCGAAGTGTTCCAGGCCGAAGCCGGCAAGCTGAAGAATGCGAAGTGGCTGGCGCAGGGCACCATTTATCCGGACGTGATCGAGAGCGCCGGCAAGGGCAAGAAGGGCGCGCACACGATCAAGAGCCACCACAATGTCGGCGGCCTGCCGGAGACGCTGAACCTGAAACTGCTGGAGCCGCTGCGCGACCTGTTCAAGGATGAAGTGCGCAAGCTGGGTGTGGCGCTTGGCCTGCCGCACGACATGGTGTATCGCCATCCGTTCCCGGGCCCGGGCCTGGGCGTGCGCATCCTCGGCGAAGTGAAGATGGAATTCGCCGACCTGCTGCGCCGCGCCGATGCGATCTTCATCGAAGAACTGCGCAACACCGCGATTCCGCTATCACAGGAGCTGGCCGAAGGCCAGCCGGTGGGGCACTTCCACAAGAACTGGTATGACGCCACCAGCCAGGCCTTCGCGGTCTTCCTGCCGGTGAAATCGGTCGGCGTGATGGGCGACGGCCGTACTTATGAATACGTGGTGGCGCTGCGCGCGGTGCAGACGCAAGATTTCATGACGGCACACTGGGCGCACCTGCCGCACGAGCTGCTGGGCAAGGTATCGAACCGCATCATCAACGAAGTGCGTGGCATCAACCGTGTCGTGTACGACATCTCGGGCAAGCCGCCGGCGACGATCGAATGGGAGTAAAGGCTGCCTATTGGCCGTGATACAGATCGCTTCGAAGCAGCGAATGGCCAGCACGAATGGCGGGCACGAATGACCAGCACGAATGACCAGCACGATGTGGCGCATCGCATCGTGCAAGCAACACGACAGGGAGCAACGATGATGAAAAAATTTGTCATGCTGGCCACGCTGCTGTTTGCTTCCAGTCCCGTACTGGCCGGCTGGATGCTGGTGCAGGAGTCGCACGACGGCATTATCTATATCGATCGCGATGACGCAGAGAAGACGGCGAATGGCTGGAAGGTCAACAGCTCGCAGGATTTTCACAAGGCGCAGCGCTTTGGCGACAACGATTACCTGAGCGCGAAAACGCGCCATGAAATCGATTGCGCCGCCAACAAGGTCCGGACCCTGAGCGTCGAGTTGTTCTCCGAGAATATGGCCGGCGGTGGCGCACTGCACACCGATACCAAGCCCGGCGAATGGGCCATGCCCGCCAAGGGCAGCAGTCTCGACCTGATCTGGTCGAGCATGTGTCGCTGAGATGTATCGCAGTATTCAGCGCTGAATGCAGCGATGAATTCTGCGGCATGCGATGACATCGCCCGCAACCTCAATTTTAAAAGTCTTACATGGAAATCAAGGTCAACTTTCTCGACAAGCTGCGTCTGGAAGCCAAGTTCGATGACTTCACCGTCATTGCCGACCAGCCGATACGCTACAAGGGCGACGGTTCGGCGCCGGGGCCTTTCGATTATTTTCTGGCGTCCTCGGCCTTGTGTGCTGCGTACTTCGTGAAGTTGTACTGCAACACCCGCAATATCTCGACCGACAACATCCGCCTGTCGCAAAACAATATCGTCGATCCCGAGGATCGCTATCGGCAAATCTTCAAGATTCAGGTCGAGCTTCCGCCGGATATCCCGGAAGTCGATCGGCGCGGCATCTTGCGCTCGATCGAGCGTTGCACCGTCAAGAAAGTGGTGCAGGCCGGACCCGAGTTCGTGATCGAAGAAGTCGAAAGCCTCGATGCGGATGCGCAGTCGCTGCTGACCCTGAAGCCGGATGCCGATGCGCGTACCTTCATCCTCGGCAAGGACCTGCCGCTGGAGCAGACCATCGCCAACATGTCGGGCGTGCTCGCGGACTTGGGCATCAAGATTGAAATTGCCTCGTGGCGCAACATCATTCCGAACGTGTGGTCGCTGCATATCCGTGACGCGCATTCGCCGATGTGTTTTACCAATGGCAAAGGTGCGACCAAGGAGAGCGCGCTGGCGTCGGCGCTGGGCGAGTACATCGAGCGCATCAGCAACAACCATTTTTATGCCGGTGCCTATTTTGGCGAAGACCTCGCCAACGCGTCCTTCGTGCATTACCCGAACGAACGCTGGTTCCCGCCCGGTCCGGATGATGCGCTGCCGGCCGAGATCCTCGATGCTTACAGCCTGTCCATCTACGATCCTGACGGCGAGCTGCGCGCGTCGCACCTGATCGATACCAACTCCGGCAATGCGCAGCGCGGCATCTGCTCGCTGCCTTACGTCCGTCAATCCGATGGCGAGGTCGTGTACTTCCCGTCCAACCTGATCGAGAACCTTTTCGTCAGCAATGGCATGAGTGCCGGCAATACGCTGGTCGAGGCGCAGGTGCAATGTCTGTCCGAGATCTTTGAGCGGGCAGTGAAGCGCGAAATCATCGAAGGCGAGATCGCCTTGCCGGATGTGCCACAAGATGTGCTGGCCAAATACCCGCGCATCCTCGCCGGCATTCAAGGGCTGGAAGCGCAGGGATTCCCGGTGCTGGTCAAGGATGCGTCACTGGGCGGCACCTACCCGGTGATGTGCGTCACGCTGATGAATCCGCGCACCGGCGGTGTCTTTGCATCGTTCGGTGCGCATCCCAGCTTCGAAGTGGCGCTGGAACGCAGCCTCACGGAATTGCTGCAGGGGCGCAGCTTTGAAGGCCTCAATGATTTGCCGCGTCCCACCTTCGAGAGCAACGCAGTCACCGAGCCCAACAACTTTGTCGAGCACTTCATCGACTCCAGCGGCATCGTGTCATGGCGCTTCTTCAGTGCCAGGTCGGATTTCGAGTTCACCGAGTGGGATTTCACCGGCAAGGGCGACAATCCGAATGCGGAGGAAGCCGCCACTTTGTTCGGCATTCTCGAGGCCATGGGCAAGGAAGCCTATGTCGCGGTGCATGAGCAACTGGGCGCAATTGCCTGCCGCATCCTGGTGCCGGGATACTCGGAGGTGTATCCGGTCGAAGACCTGATCTGGGATAACACCAACAAGGCACTGCTGTTCCGTGAAGATGTGCTGAACCTGCATCGCCTGGACGATGACAGCCTGGCGGCACTGCTGGACCGACTGGAGAACAACGAGCTGGACGAGTTCTCTGATGTGGCTACCCTGATCGGTATCGAGTTTGACGAAAATACCGAATGGGGACAGCTGACCGTCCTGGAGCTGAAATTGCTGATCCATCTCGCGTTGCAGCAATTCGAGCAAGCGCATGAACTCGTCGGTGCCTTCCTGCAGTACAACGACAATACGGTTGAGCGCGGCTTGTTCTACCAGGCCTTGAACGTGGTGCTGGAAGTGATGCTTGACGATGAACTCGAGCTTGACGACTACGTGCTCAACTTCCGCCGCATGTTTGGCGATGCTCGCATGGATGCCGTGCTGGGCTCGGTGGAGGGCAGCGTACGCTTCTTCGGACTGACGCCGACGAGCATGCAGCTGGAAGGGCTCGACCGGCACCACCGGCTGCTCGACAGCTACAGGAAACTGCACAGCGCGCGTTCAAAAGCGGCGGGAATCACCGGCTAGGGCTGCGCACAGCCGGATACCCAGTCCGCTGTATCGCGCCGATCCCGTGCCTGCGGTCTCCGGGCGTTTCGTCACACGAGTACCGAAGAGCGTACACCTGATGCTGTCGGAGCGAGCGAAGGCCGAAGGGGTCAGCCTGAATACCCTCATACTGGCTTTGCTCGCAGAAGGGCTGGGCCGGCGCGAGAGTCGGGTCTGAGGCGCGAACAACCGGGATCAGTGGATCAGAGCTTGTAACTCTTGGTCGACGAACCGCCACCACCGCCTTTTTTGCGCGTTCCGCCTTTGGCGACGGCGCGCATACGAACCAGCGATTCGACCGCACCGTCGAGCAGGAAGCGATCGACCTGGAACAGGCCGCTCTGCAGCGGGAAAGCGAAGCCGATGTACTTGCCCGAGTTGCGGATGGATTTGTCGATCGATTCGAAGTTGGAAAAAATGTAGCGCGGCTTTTTGCCCAGCTTGCGGCAGACCAGTTCCAGTTGCGCCGATCCGCCATCAGCATTCACCAGCACCGGATAGCGTTCACCATCTTCGCAATTGGTGCTGGTGGCCAGCAACCACAGGCAGTCGCCGGACTCGAGGTAGCAGTACTGTCCCAGCACCGCATTGCTGTCATTGACGGTGGCAGCGAAATAGCCCTCACCGCCTTCGATGGTGCCCACCATCCAGTTGCCGAAGCTTTCGGTATCCGCCCGTACCACCAAAGGGGCGGCACTCAGCAGGAGCGCCATCAGCAGTTGCAGGGCTCGGGCAGGGAGGTTAAGGCAGTGACTGCGGAACATGGCCGTCGTGGGGGGAATAGTCTGATCCTGAAAACTATACCATTGCCTAACTGCAGTATTGATGACGCCACTGAAAGGATATTCAAATCGATAACAAGGCAAGCGGGCTGGATTTTTGCCATGTTAATCCTGATAAAATGTACTAATAATAATAAGTGTTATCTCAAAGAACTTTATTAAATGTCTGCTTTGTCGCGTTGGGCGTTTGGGCACGTCGAATTCCCTGAAGGGGAGGAATTCCGGGAGTTCCAATACAAGTTCCTGGTGGTGGTCCTGTTATTCGGCAGCATCACTACCGGACTTTTCTTGGGGCTGGTGGCAGCGGGAATATCGCCGCCTTTCTCTGCGACGCACATGCGATCGATGCGGATCTACACTGCGATCGGCACGGTGCTTTGGCTGGCGCTGCGGGGGCGAAAGCACTGGTTCCTTCCTGTCGCCTGGCTGTATTACGTGGCAAGCCTGTGTGAACTGTTTTCGTCGGCAATCTTTGTGGCTAACGACGAATTGCGCATCATCTGGCTCTTCTCCAATATTCCGGCGACTTACCTGCTGCTGGGCAGAGTGGTGGGTGGCGTGACAACGGCGTTGATCATCGTCGGATTCGTCGGCATCAATCCCTATGTGGCCGCACCGTATTCGGCAAATGCGATCGCCACCGGCGTGATCGCGATGGTGTACTTTGGCGTCTTTTTCCATGCCTATGCACGTCAGTCGATCTGGTTTTTTGTGCGGATGCGCGATTCCAATCGTGCACTGCGCGAACTGGCCACGCGCGACATGCTGACCGGCGTGCTCAACGCGCGGGCTTATTACGAAATTTGCGACAGCTTGATCAGAGTCGCACAACGCAATCGCGCACCGTATGCGGTGCTCTTCGTCGACCTTGATCACTTCAAATCCATCAACGACACCCATGGCCATGCCGCCGGTGACATCGTGCTCAAATCGGTGGCCGATTGCCTGAGCCGCAGCCTGAGGGAGAGCGATGCGCTCGGGCGCATCGGCGGTGAAGAGTTTTCGATTTTCCTGCCCAACACCGATAGGGATGGCGCCGTCCGTCTGGCCGAAGGCATCAGGTCATCGATCGAATGTTTGATGCCTTGCATCGGCGAACGTACGCTGAAAGTCACGGCCAGCATAGGCGTGGCTCGCAACCAGCACAGCGAACAGACGATGAAAGAGATTCAGCAGCAGGCAGACCAGGCGATGTATCGCGCGAAGGCGGGAGGCCGCAATCGTGTGTCATCGTTCGACGGGGTCGATACGGTCATGGCTTGAGCCACGGCATGCAGGCGCCCGGCGCGGGAGGTCCGGGGCGATGGAATGAACAGCTGGACCGAGCCGGTGGACCGTGCAGGCGGGCACGGTCACGCTGACGCACTCGGGATTCAGGCAGCCAACTTCAGCCACACCAGATACCCGGCAAGCGCCGTAGCGGCAAGTACCATGAGCCCGACGATCGCATGTGCCCAATCTTTCGGGCTGGGCCAGCCGGCGACCAGACACTGCACCGCGACCAGCTTCCAGCCTGAACTCTCCGCTGACAGCAAGGGCCAGGCCGTCGAATGGAGGAAGATCCAGCCGCCGGCTGGCATCAAGGCCAGCGGTGCCAGCCCGACCGGCACGCTGTTCCACCAGCGCAGGCGGGCGAAGCTCACGGACCCCAGTACCCAGCCACCTTCCGGTTTGCGGCGCGGGACCAGGTTCAGTGCCACCGGTTTGGCGCCTGCCAGCAAGCCGGCCAGGTAATGCAGCAACTCATGCGCGACCGTGCCGGGCCAGATCGACAGCATGAAGGCCCAGGGCCAGCGGCGCAGCGCGAGCAGGGCGGCGATGGCCAGCGACAGCAGCAATGCATGCGTGGCAAGGGTGATTTTGTCGATGGCCGGAAACATCACGATCGGTGACCTGTCAGGAATGCGCACACCTACGGCGCGAAGGAAAGCAGCCAGGGAGCGTGCAAGCGCTGGCGGTTTGCGAGGTCACGGATTGTAAGCCGTAATGCCATCCATGCTGCAGCGCGGTGCAATGGATTCTTGCCGCCGTGTCGCCCCAATGCCGACGTTCTCATTCAGGCAAGTGTTCGCAAGAAGCGTAGCCGCGGCCTATACTCGCCGGAAACATTTGATAAAAATAAACAGGAGACCCGCCATGACGAGCGCCACGCTCAGTACACGGCATCTCGGCGGCGACATGTGGGGCGGCCTTGCCGCCATGATGGTTGCGCTGCCGTCGTCGATCGCCTTCGGCGTAACCATCCTCGCACCGCTTGGCCCGCAATTCGGTGCGCAAGGCGCCATCGCCGGTATTCTCGGCGTGACCTTGCTCGGTTTGATTGCTGCCTTGTTCGGTGGCACACAGCGGCTGATTTCCGCGCCCTGCGCGCCGGCAGCGGCCGTGCTCTCGGCACTGACCATACAGATGAGCGCGCAGGGGACCGAACCTGCGCTGGTGCTGCTGACCTTGTTCCTGGTGGCTGCGTGCAGCAGCCTGGTACAGATCCTGTTCGGTGTGATGCGCCTCGGGCAGTTGATCCGCTACATGCCGTTCCCGGTCGTCAGCGGCTACCTGTCCGGCGTTGGCCTGATCATCGTCAGCAGCCAACTGCCGAAGCTGCTCGGCGCGCCGAAAGAAATGAACTGGTTGCAGGCCTTGTCGGACCCGTCTTCATGGCAGCCGGCGAGCCTGCTGATCGGTGCTGCAACCGCGGTGACCATGCTGATCGCGAATCGCCACCCGTCGAAAGTGCCGTCCGTGATCCAGGGGCTCGCCGCCGGCATCGCGGTGTACTGGTTGCTTGCCTTTTCGTCGCAACCTGCGCTGGCCCGCCTGGATGACAACCCCTTCGTGATTGGCCGTTTCGCGTCCGGCCCCGAAGGCTTGCTCGATGGTGTGGTCGCGACCTGGAGCGGCCTCGCGCACGTGCAGTTGCCGCGCTGGGAGCAAGTGCTGGTGCCGGCCGCAACGCTGGCGGTGTTGCTGTCGATCGATACCCTGAAGACCTGCCTCGTGCTGGATGCCATGTCGGGCTCGCGCCATGACTCGAACCGGGAACTGATCGGGCAGGGACTGGGCAACCTGACAGCGTCGCTATTTGGTGGCACGCCCGGTGCCGGCACCATGGGCCCTTCGCTGGTCAACAAGGCCAGCGGTGGCATGACTCGCTTGTCCGGGGTCTTCCAGGGCGGTTGGGCCTTGCTGGCCTTCCTGTTGCTGACGCCGCTGATCAGCTGGATCCCGGTGGCGGCGCTGGCCGGCCTGCTGGTCGTGATCGGCGTGCGCATGATCGACTGGCATCTGGTCGAACTGGCCCGCTCCAGGAGCACGGTGCTGGATTTCATCGTCATCATTGCGGTGATCGTGGTCGCCAAGACGATCAGCCTGATTGCCGCATCCGGCCTCGGCATCGCGCTCGCGATCCTGATGTTCATCCGCGAGCAAAGCCATAGTTCGACCATACGCTACAAGACGCGCGGTGACGTCACTTTTTCCAAGCGCGTTCGCATGCTCGAAGAGCGTGACGCGCTGAAGCAGTTCGGCGCCGGCAATGCCATCTACGAGCTGCAAGGCAGCCTGTTTTTCGGCAATACCGATGCGCTGTATTCCGCGCTCGAGCCCGAGATCGCCAATGCGCGCCACCTGGTGCTGGACCTGCAGCGCGTGCAATCACTGGATATGACCGCAGCCCACATGCTCGAACGCGTGCGCAACCAATTGGCCGAGCGCGGGGCGACGCTGGTGTTGTCGCGCGTGCCCGAGACTTTGCCCAGCGGGCGGGACTTGCGCGGCTATCTGGATGAACTGCGCGTCACGCGCGGCTCGGCGACCATCAAGATGTTCGATGATTTCAGCGATGCGCTTGAATGGGTGGAAGACGATACCTTGCGCGAAGCCGGTATCCATGCCAACGATTCGCATCCGCTGGCGCTGGCCGACTTTGAATTGTTTAACGACATGCAGCCGCAAACGCTGCAAGCCTTGCAAGGCTGCGTGCAGCGACGGTTCTACGAGGCCGGCGAGACCATCTTCATCGCCGGCACGCCGGGCGATTCGCTGATGCTGATCGCGCGCGGCGTCGTGCGCATTGACCTTGCGCTGGAAAATGGACATCGCATCCACATGGCGACCTTTGCGCGCGGCCAGTTCTTTGGCGAGATGTCTTTCCTCGACCACCATGCGCACTCGGCTGAAGTGGTGGCGGCCGCCGACTGCGAATTGCTGATTTTGCCGCGGCCGGATTTTGATGCGCTGGCTGCCCGCGACCCGGCCATGGCGTCGCATGTGTTTGCATCGTTGTCGATCGCACTGGCCGACCGCCTGCGTCATACCAACGATGAACTCCGCGCGATGCAGGCTGGATGACGGAGACTGATGGATGGAAATGAGCATGAAAGATTTGCACACCGACGATGCGACCACGCTGGCGCGCAAGCTCGCCCGGCGCGAGGTGACGGCTGAAGCGGTGCTGATGTCCTGCCTCGATCGCATCGACGAGCGCGAGCCTGAGGTGCAGGCCTGGGCCCACCTCGACAAGGAAGGCGCGCTGGCGCGCGCGCGCGAACTCGATAACGGGCCGGTGCGCGGTTTGCTGCATGGTCTGCCGGTCGGCGTGAAGGATTTGTTTGATACGGCCGACATGCCGACGACCTACGGTTCGCCGATATACGCCGGCCATCGTCCGGCCGCGGATGCTGCGCCTGTGGCGCTGTGCCGCGAGCAGGGCGCCGTCATGGTCGGCAAGACGGTGACGACGGAATTTGCGACCTTCAATCCCGGCAAGACGCGCAACCCGCACCGTCTGACGCATACGCCGGGCGGATCGTCGAGCGGTTCGGCGGCGGCAGTGGCCGATGGCATGGTGCCGCTGGCCTTTGCGTCGCAAACGGCGGCCTCGGTGATCCGTCCGGCGGCCTTCTGCGGCATCGTTGGCTACAAGCCCAGTTACGGACTGGTCAACCGCTCCGGCGTCAAGCCGCTGTCGGATTCGCTGGACACCATAGGCTTCCTCGCGCGCAGCGTCGACGATGCGGCGCTGTTTGCCGCCGCCACTACCGGCGACCGTTCGCTGCTGCAGCTCGATGTCGGCGGCACGCCGCGCATCGCGATGTGCGCGACCCATGAATGGCCGCTGGCCGATGTCGACACGCGGCTGGCGATGCAGCAGGCAGCGATGCGGCTGGCGCAAGCGGGCGTGCCGGTGCGCGACGTGCAGACACCGATGCTGTTCTCGCAGCTGCTGCAGGTGCAGAAGGAAATCATGGCCTATGAGCTGGCCCGTTCGCTGTCGCATGAACGCCTCAGGCATGCGGGCCAGCTGAGCGACAAGCTGCAGGCCTTGCTGGATGAGGGCATGCGCATCGCGCCGGAGCGGCACTGGGCGAATATCCAGCTGGCCTATTCGGCGCGCGCCAAGGTGTCGTCGGCCTTCGGCGACAGCGAGGCCTGGCTGGCGCCCAGCGCCATCGGCGAAGCGCCGGCCACGCTGGAGCAGACCGGCGACCCGGTGTTTGGCAGGATATGGACCCTGCTCGGACTGCCTTGTGTGCACCTGCCGTTCACGACCGGGCAGAGCGGCATGCCGGTCGGCTTGCAGCTGGTGGGACGCTATGGCGATGACCGTGTCGTGCTGCGCATTGCGCGCTGGCTGATGCAGCACCTTGCCGCAAAATCATGAATCTGTCATCGGCGCAGGTTATAGTTACGGCGCTGCCGGCAAGCGCGGGCTGGCAGCAAACAACGACAAAATCCGAGACCGCGACCTGCTGATGGAGAAGCCATGAAATCGATGTTCACCGCACTCGTGCTGCTGGGTGCCATTGCGACCAGCCCCGCCTTTGCTGCTACCGAGCAGCAGAACAAGATGGTGACCTGCAACAAGGACGCCGCCGGCAAGAAGGGCGACGAGCGCAAGGCCTTCATGAAAGAGTGCCTGAGCAAGAAGCCGGAAGCCGCGGCACCGGCAGCAAACTCGCAGCAGAACAAGATGGCCACCTGTAACAAGGATGCGGCCGGCAAGAAGGGCGACGAGCGCAAGAAGTTCATGAGCGAGTGCCTGAAGGCGAAGTGACCCGGCTTGCCGGACGAAGAAGACCTCCGGACTGAGGCCGGAGGTTTTTTTTCGCCGGCAGCCTCCGCGATGGTGGACTGGCAAGGGTTCACGAAGTAAATTATCGGCTCGACCACGTCACGGGCGGTTGCCATAACGGCATCGGTCGTCGATGGCGTAGCCACAGGCATGTGCATCAGTCGCACCTGTATCACCGGCAGTACCCGATCAAATCAAAACAATACGGAGTCACTCGCATGTCGCAACAAGTCAAATTCCTGCTTCCCGAAGATCGCATCCCCAAGGCCTGGTACAACATCCAGGCCGATCTGCCGAAGGCGCTGCCGCCGGTGCTGCACCCGGGCACGCTGCAGCCCATCGGCCCGGATGATCTGGCGCCGCTGTTCCCGATGGAACTGATCCTGCAGGAAGTCTCGACTGAGCGTGAGATCGACATCCCCGAGCCGGTGCGCGATGTATACAAGTTGTGGCGCCCGGCGCCGCTGTTCCGTGCATACGGTCTCGAAAAGGCACTGCAGACGCCGGCCAAGATTTTCTACAAATACGAAGGCGTGAGCCCGGCCGGCAGCCACAAGCCGAACACCGCGATTCCGCAAGCGTTCTACAACAAGCAAGCGGGCGTGAAGCGCCTGACCACCGAGACCGGCGCCGGCCAGTGGGGCACGTCGCTGTCATTCGCGGGCTCGCTGTTCGACCTCGACGTCACCGTGTTCCAGGTGCGCGTGTCTTACGATCAGAAGCCGTACCGCCGCGCCGTGATGGAAACCTATGGCGCGCGCTGTATCGCATCGCCGTCCAACGAAACCAACTATGGCCGCTCGGTGCTGGCCGGCCGTCCCGACCATCCGGGCAGCCTCGGCATCGCGATTTCCGAAGCGGTGGAAATCGCCGCGACCCATGACGACACCAAATACGCGCTGGGTTCGGTGCTGAACCACGTGCTGATGCACCAGACCATCATCGGTATCGAAGCGATGGAACAGATGGCGATGGCTGACGCCTATCCGGACGTGGTCGTCGGTTGCACTGGCGGCGGATCGAACTTCGCCGGCATCGCCTTCCCGTACATTGGCGCAGGCCTGCGCGGCGGCGCCAAGCCGCGCATCGTTGCGGTTGAACCGGCGGCTTGCCCGTCTCTGACCCGTGGCAAATATGCGTACGACTTCGGCGACACCGGTCACATGGCGCCGCTGACCAAGATGCACACGCTGGGTTCGTCGTTCACGCCGCCTGGCTTCCACGCCGGCGGCCTGCGTTACCACGGCATGGCGCCGCTGGTTTCGCACCTGAAGGAACTCGGCCTGATCGAGGCCACCGCCTACCACCAGACCGAATGCTTCGCGGCCGGCGTGCTGTTCGCCCGCCATGAAGGCATCGTGCCGGCACCGGAGGCCAACCATGCGGTCAAGGGCGCGATCGAAGAAGCGCTGCGCTGCAAGCGCGAAGGCAAGAGCGAAACCATCCTCTTCAACCTGTGCGGTCACGGCCACTTCGACATGGTCGCGTACCAGAACTACTTCGCGGGCAACCTGAAGGACGATAACTACGACGAGAAAGAGCTGGCGATGGCGCTGGCCGGCCTGCCGAGCGTGCCGGAAGCGGCCTGATCGACAGCGTGCCAGTCTTGTCGGCAGCCCGGGCCTGGACACAGGCGCGGTGTCGCCGGATGAACCGCAAAACACCGGGCCTGCGCCCGGTGTTTTGTTTTGAAACACTCGTCAGAGAAATGTCAGCAAAGGCTCAGTCCCGCGACAGCTTGGCGCCGTAAGCTGCGGCTATTAGCGTCCGGTGAGATCCGGCCGGCCGATGATGGCCGGCGGCCGGAACGCGCTGAGAGATTGATTGAAGCTGATTCCACATGCCTTGCTGGCCGCCCTGGCCAGTCTGGCCACGGCGAGCGCAGTGGCCGGTCCGGCGAACCTTTCGTTATCGCTGGCACAGGCGCAGGCGCTGGCGTCCGAACGCAACCATGACCTGAAGCTCGCGCGCGCGGCCGTTGTCAGTGCAGAGGCTGGCGTGCAGGTGGCCGGTGCCGCGCCGAACCCGGTGGTCGGCCTGTCGACCAGCGGCATCGGGCCTGGTGTCGGTTCCGGCGCGCTGTGGCGCAAGCAGATCGATACCGTACTCAGCGTGAGCCAGCTGGTCGAGCGCGGCAACAAGCGCGAGTTGCGTACCGAGAGTGCGCAACACAATGCACGCGCCGCGGATGCCGACGTGCAGGACGTGCAGCGCCAGTTGCGCGTGCTGGTGGCGATCGCCTATGCCGACCTGATGGCGGCACAGGACAAACTGGCGGCCAGTCTCGACGGGTCGCAATTGCTGGATGCGACGCTGGCCGCCGCGCAGACGCGGCGTGCGGCGGGCGATATTGCCGGTGTCGATGTCGAGCGCGTGAAGGTCGACACCCTGCGGGCACGCAATGATATCGCCGTCGCCCGGGGCGAACTGGGTCGTGCGCGCCATGCGCTGGCGCTGCTGCTGGGCGAGACCGCGCATGCGGAGTCGCTGGAAGCGGCCGATAGCTGGCCCGTGCTGGAAGAGGCCAGACCGCCGGAGGCGAACGTGCTGGCCATGCTGATTGACGCGCGGGCCGACGTACGTGCCGCGCAAGCACGCGTGGAGGCCGCACAGTCCGGCACCAGGCTGGCAGACGCTCTGCGCACGCGCGACGTGACTGTCGGCGCACAGTATGAACACTACCCGCCGGCCACCGATCCGAATGGCGCCAGCGGCAATAGCGTGGGCGTCAGTGTCAGCATGCCGCTGTTCACGCGCTACTACTACCAGGGTGAGATCGCGTCCGCGCAAGCGGCGCTGGACGCGGCGCAAGTGGCGCTTGAGCGTACCCGCGAGCGCGCGAGCGCCGAAGTCGGCGCGGCGCTGGCACAGCTCGGCAGTGCAGCCGAGCGCGTGCGCCGCAATCGCGATGAACTGCTGGTCGCCGCAGAGAAAGCCGCGCGCGCGGCCGAATATGCGTACCAGAACGGCGCGGTCGGCGTGATGGACGTGCTTGATGCGCGCCGCACCTTGCGCGCCACCCGTCTGGATGCGCTGGCCGCGCAAGCCGATTTCAGCAAGGCGCTGGCTGCGTGGAAAGCGGCAATCGAGACCGCCGATGCCGAACGCCGGGTCGCTGCCAAAAACTGACACACAACCGCATGCATTCATCGACGGGGCAGTCTGTCCCCGTCCAGATAGGCCATGAAGAAGCACACCAAATTCCTGATTTCCCTCGTCTTCTTGCTGATAGCAGCGATGATTGTGTTCGTCGTGCAGCGTCGCAGCGACATGGAGGAGGCAGCCGCCAACAGCCGGCAGGAAGTTGTCACGCACGAGCCCGGCATCGTCCGTTTCAGTGCCGGCGAGCCTCAGTTGTCGGCGATCCGCGCCGAGCCTGTCCGTTCCGAACCGATGCCGGCTGCGGACCCGGTCAATGCTCGCATCGTCTATGACGAGAATGCGACTTCGCGCATCAGCTCGCCGCTGGCGGGGCGGATACTGAAGCTGCACGCAGGCGTCGGCGATCCGGTGAAGCGCGGGGCATCGCTGCTCGAGATCGACGCGCCCGACCTGGCCAATGCCGAGGCTGACCAGCAGAAGGCCATCAGCGAAGAGATGCGCAAGCGCCTCGCCTACGAACGCGCTAAGCGCCTGCATGAGAATGAAGTCATCGCCCGCAAGGAATTCGAGGCGGCCGAGTCGGATTATTTCCAGTCGCAGGCCGATACGCGCCGTGCCTCAGCACGCCTGCGCAACCTGCAGGCGTCCGGCCATGAAAATGGCAAGTTCGTGCTGCGCTCGCCGCTGGCCGGTGTCGTGGTCGAGCGCAACGCCAATCCGGGGCAGGAAGTGCGGCCCGAGCTCGAACAGCCGCTATTCCTGGTGACCGACATCAGCCGCCTGTGGGTGCTGGCCGACATCCCGGAAAAAAGCCTGTCGCATGTGCATGTCGGCCAGACGGTGGCGGTCGAGTCCGATGCGTATCCGGAGCAGCACTTCAGCGCCACGGTCGAGCGCATCGGCGTCGCCGTCGACCCGGTCACGCGTCGCGTGCAGGTGCGTTGCTCGATCGCCAACCCGGACGGCAAACTCAAGCCCGAGATGTTCGTGCGCGTCGCTTTCCTCGCCGACGGCGAGCTCAAGGGCATCCGCGTGCACAACACCAGTCTGGTGACTGAGGGCATCTATGTGTATGTCTTCGTCGAGAAGAGCGCCGGCACCTTCGAGAAGCGTCGCGTGAAGCTGGCGCTGCGCGGCAATGACCATTCCTTTGTCGAGCAAGGCCTCGAAGCAGGCGAGCATGTCGTGACCGAAGGCGCACTGTTGTTGAATTCCGAGGCGGCCGCCGATGCTCAGTAAGCTGATTGAATTTGTCCTCAGCCAGCGCGTCTTCGTGCTGGTGATGACGGCGGCCCTGTCGGCCTTCGGCTACCGCGCCGTCACCAACCTGCCGATCGAGGCTTTTCCCGACGTGCAGGACGTGCAGGTACAGATCGTCACCCAGTACCCGGGCCAGGCACCGGAAGAGGTCGAGCGCAATGTCACGTTGCCCATCGAGCGCGAAATGTCGGGCGTGCCGCGCCAGACCCAGTTGCGCTCGGTGACGATCTCGGGACTGTCGGTGGTGACGCTGACCTTCGGTGACGGCACCGATGATTATTTCGCGCGCCAGCAGGTGCTGGAAAAGCTGCAGAACGTGAACCTGCCGCAAGGCGTGCAGCCGCAGCTGGCGCCACTGACCACGGCCGTCGGCGAGGTCTATCGTTATGTGCTGGAAGCGCCGCCCGACCTGTCGATGTCGGAATTGCGCGCGATCCAGGACTGGGTGGTGCGGCCCAATTTGCGCATCGTGCCCAACGTGGCCGATGTGGTGTCCTTCGGCGGCACCATCAAGGAGTATCAGGTCAAGGTCGACCCGTATGCGCTCAAGCGCTATGGGCTGGCGATCGACCAGGTGACGGAAGCCCTGGCCAACAACTCGGCCAATGTCGGCGGCGGTTTCGTGCGCCGCGGCGACGAGGCGCTGGTGATCCGCGGCATGGGTATCTTCGCCAGCCTTTCCGACATCGGTCGCGTGGTGGTCAAGGCCAGGGATGGCAAGACCGTGCTGGTGTCCGACATCGGCGAAGTCGTGATCGGCGCGCGCAACCGTTCCGGCGTGGTGGCCTACAACGATCGCGACACGGTGGTCGAAGGCATCGTGCAAATGACCAGGGGCGGCAATGCGACCAAGGTCGTCACTGAACTGAAGGCCAAAATTGATCAGGTCAACGCGAAGTTGCCGCCGGGCGTGAAGATTCGCGTCATTTACGACCGCACCGAGCTGATCGGCCACACGGTGACGACCGTGGCCGAGAACTTGCTGGTCGGCGCGGTGCTGGTGATCGCGATCCTGCTGGCTTTCCTGCGCAACCTGCGGGCGGCGCTGATCGTGGCCACCGTGATCCCGCTGTCACTGTTGTGCGCGTTCATCATGCTCGATGCGCGCAATATCCCGGCCAACCTGATCTCGCTGGGCGCGGTCGACTTCGGCATCATCATCGATGGCGCGGTGGTGCTGGTCGAGGCGCTGATGGTGCGGCTCGCGATGACCACCTTCGACCCCGGCATGACGCCCGAGGCGGCGCACGCGCTGCGGCTGTCGCAGTTGCGGCGCACGGTGGTCGAGATGGGCCATCCCATCCTGTTCGCGAAGGCGATCATCATCGTCGCTTTCATTCCGATCTTCACTTTCCAGCGTGTCGAAGGGAAAATTTTCGCGCCGGTTGCGTTGACGCTGTCGTTCGCGATGCTGGGCGCGGTAGTGCTGACGATGACAATGGTCCCGACCTTGCTGGCGCTGGCAATGAAAAACCAGTCGCTGGAGGAAAAGCACATTGCATGGATGGACTGGATGCAGCGCCGCTACCGCGATGCGCTGCGCTGGTCGGCTCAGCACCGGATGCCGGTGGTCGCCGCATCGGCCGGCGTGCTGGTGGTGTCGCTGGCGCTGTCGCCGCTGCTGGGTAGCGAATTCGTGCCCAAGCTGGATGAAGGCAATATCTGGCTGACAATCAGCCTGCCGCCATCGACCTCGCTCGATGCGTCCAAGCGGGTCGAGCGTGAGGTGCGGGCGATCCTGCGCGGCTATCCCGAAGTCAACAGCGTGATCACGCAAGTCGGCCGGCCGGATGATGGCACCGACCCCAAAGGCCCGAACAACATCGAGGTGCTGGCTGACCTGAAGCCTGCCGGTACCTGGCGCTTCGATGGCAAGGAGGCGCTGGTGGCCGACATGGGCAAAAAAATACGGCGCATTCCCGGCGTGCCGACCAACTTCTCGCAAGTCATCCAGGACAATGTTGAAGAAGCGCTGTCGGGCGTCAAGGGCGAGATCGCGATCAAGGTCTACGGACCCGACCTCGAGATCCTGACCGAGAAAGGCGAGCAGATCGCCAACGTGCTGCGCGGCATACGCGGCGCCTCCGACGTGCAGGCCATTCGCATCGGCGGCCAGAGCGAGCTCGACATTTCAATTGACCGCGAAAAAATCGCGCGCCTCGGCATCAACGTGGCCGACGCCAATACGGCGATACAGGCCGCGCTGGCCGGCATGGCCGTCAACGCCTTCTATGAAGGTGACAAGCGCTTCGATGTCACGGTGCGCCTGAAGGAATCCTTCCGCAACGCCGTCGACGATGTCGCGCTGGTGCAAGTGTCGCTGCCGAATGGTGCCGGCACGGTCGGCCTGGGCGAGATCGCGCGCATCGACGTACGCCAGGGCGCGGCTCGCATCAGTCGCGAAGCCGGCGGCCGAGTGGCCTTGGTGAAGTCCAACCTGCTCGGGCGCGACCAGGGCAGCTTCGTGACCGAGGCGCAGAAGAAGGTGAAAGAAAAAGTCGTTCTGCCGCCCGGCTATTACATCACCTGGGGTGGGCAGTTCGAGAACCAGCAGCGCGCGGTCAAGCGTTTGCAGGTGATCGTGCCGATCACGATGCTGCTGATCTTCTCGCTGCTGTTCTGGGCCTTCAAGTCGGTGCGCAAGGCCTTGCTGGTGCTGGCCATCGTGCCGTTTGCGATGGTGGGGGGTATCGCCGCGCTGGCAATGGCGGGGCTGCATTTCTCGGTGTCGGCGGCGGTCGGCTTCATTGCCGTGGCCGGCATCTCGGTGCAGAACGGCGTGATCATGGTCGAGCAAATTGTCGAACTGCTGCACAAGGAGCGCAGCGTGCTGGCGGCGGCGATCGAGGGAGCGGTGTCGCGCCTGCGTCCCATCCTGATGACGGCGCTGATGGCCGGCCTCGGCCTGCTGCCAGCGGCGCTGTCGCACGGGATTGGCTCGGAAACGCAGCGGCCGTTCGCGGTCGTGATCGTTGGCGGCATCGTGTCGGCGACGTTCTTCACGCTGCTATTGTTGCCACTGGCTTATCCGTTCTTCAATGACAAGGAAGCGGAGATCATTCCGCCATCGCTGGCATGACCCGGCAGGCGCGCGCGTCCGGGCAGCCCGGCCGGGCCAGGCGCCCGGGTCTGGCACAATACGCGAGATAAACGCTTGAAACCGGACCTGGACATGCATGTATTGCTGGTGGAAGACGACCTGGTGCTGGCCGACGGCATTGCGCGCATCCTGCGCGGGCACGGCATGGTGGTCGATGTAGTCAACAATGGCGACGATGCGGATCGCGCGCTCGCCACGCGCGAAATGTCGGTCGCGGTGCTCGATATCGGGCTGCCCGGCGTCGACGGCTTTGAAGTCGTGCGCCGCCTGCGCGCGCGCGGCAGCAGCCTGCCGGTGCTGCTTCTGACAGCGCGCGATGACGTGCAGGATCGCGTGCGCGGCCTGGAAATCGGCGCCGACGATTATCTCGTCAAGCCCTTCGCCGCGCCGGAACTGGTGGCGCGGCTGAAGGCGCTGGTCCGGCGCGGCAATCCGCGCCAGGCCGACCTGCAGATGGGCGGGCTGCAACTCGACCCGTTCGCGCGTCGTGCGACGGTCGATGGCCAGGTCATCGAATTGTCGGCCCGCGAATGGGCGGTGCTGGAATACCTGCTGCAAAACGTGTCGCGCGTGGTTTCCAAACAGCAGATCATTGATGCCATCCTGCCGTGGGGCGAAGAGGTCACGCTCAATGCGGTGGAAGTCTACGTGTCACGCATACGCTCGAAAATCGCTTCGGCCGGCATCGCCATCAAAACCATCCGTGGTTTCGGCTACATGCTGGAACAGGCACCGCGCTGATCCAGCATGAGTGACAACCTGACAGGGCTCAGGACGATGAGCCTGCGCGCGAAACTGCTGCGCTGGCTGGTGATCCCGCTGGTGGCCGTCAACCTGGCAGGGGCCGCGGTCGCTTACTGGCTGGCGTGGATCCCGGCCCAAACAGCGCTCGACCAGAGTCTTGCCGATGCCGCATGGGCGCTGGTGCCGCACGTGCAGGACAGCGGCTCCTCGCTCGCGCTTGAGCTGTCGCACCAGGCCGAACAGGTGCTGCGCGTCGATCATTTTGACGAAGTCTATTTCGTCGTGCGTGACGCCAGCGGCAAGACCATTGCCGGCGACCTTGATTTCCCGACGCTGCAAGTGCCTGACAAAATCAATGTTTATGTTGCGTATGGTGCGCGCATGCGCGGCGACGATGTGCGCGCAATCACGCTGCGTACCGTGGTGGCGGGCGAGACCATCCTGATCGGCGTGGCCGAGACCCGCATCAAGCGCCAGCAGATACGGATGCGCATCCTGTGGTCGCTGATGTCGCTCGAATTGCTGCTGGTGCTGCTGATCCCGACCCTGATCTGGTTCGGCCTGAACCAGGGTTTCCTGCCGCTGCAGAATATCCGCGAAGGCCTCGACCGTCGCAAGCCGGACGATTTGTCGCCGCTGCCGATGCAGGATACGCCGCAGGAAATCGTTCCCTTCATCCGTGCCATTAATGAGCTGCTGGATCGTGCGCAGGACAGCGCGCGCGCCAAGCAAGATTTCCTCGCCAATGTCGCGCACCAGTTGCGCACGCCGCTGGCCGGTTTCAAGGCGCAGCTGGAATGGCTGCAGTTGCGCCAGCGCGATGATGCGGAAGCGTCGTCATCGATCGCGCTGATGATGGCCTCCACCGAGCGCATGGTGCGACAGGCCAACCAGTTGCTGGCGCTGGCACGTTCCGAACCGGGCGACTTCGAGCGCCGCCGGCTGGAGAAACTGTCGCTCGACAAGCTGGTGGCCGAGTCGGTGCAGCAGTTCGTCGATGACGCCGCGAAAAAAAACATCGACATCGGCTTCGACCTGCAGGCCACCGAAGTCGCCGGTGACGCTTTCCTGCTGCGTGACCTGATCGATAACCTGGTCGACAATGCAATCCGCTATTCGCCGGAAGGCAGCGCGGTGACGGTCAGCTGCTATACCGAAGGCAGCGAGCGGGGCGCCAAGGGCGTGCTGAAGGTCGAGGACAACGGTCCCGGCATTCCCGCCTCCGAAAAGGACAAAGTATTTTCCCGCTTCTACCGGCTGGACAAAAGCCAGCCCGGCAGCGGGCTCGGTCTGGCGATCGTTCGCGATATCGCCATCGACCATGGCGCCGAGATCGAGGTGCAGCCGGGCCCGACGGGCGCCGGGACCATTTTCTATGTATGGTTCCCGCCGATCAACGAGCAAGCCTGATCAACACGCAGCTTGCTATCCACCATGCTTTCCCCGCATTCCAGCCGCTGAAGTGCCTGGGGCCCGGAATCCGGGCATCGTCTCCCCGGTTGTAAGATAATTCGTGCCGGAACCCGATGGACACAGCGAATTGACTTACACCGTCAAAGAAATTTTCTACACCTTGCAAGGCGAAGGCGCGCAGGCCGGCCGGCCGGCCGTGTTCTGTCGTTTCGCCGGCTGCAATCTGTGGAGCGGTCGCGAAGAAGACAGGACTTCCGCCATTTGCCGCTTTTGTGACACCGATTTCGTCGGCACCGATGGCGAGCAGGGCGGCAAGTATGCCGACGCCGCCGCACTCGCAGCGCGCATCGCAGCGCAATGGCCGGCGAACCGGCCGCAGAATCGATACGTGGTGTTTACCGGCGGCGAGCCGCTGCTGCAACTGGATGTTGCGCTGATCGACGCCATGCATGCGCAGGGTTTCGCCATCGCGATCGAGACCAACGGCACGCTGCCGGTTCCGGCCGGCGTGGACTGGGTCTGCGTGAGCCCGAAGCAGGGCGCATCGCTGGTCGTCACGCGCGGCAGCGAGCTGAAGGTGGTGATGCCGCAGGCCGGGCAGGACCTCGATCAGCTGGCCGAACTCGACTTTGCGCACCACTTCCTGCAGCCGATGGATGGCATGGACAAGGAAAAAAATACGCAGCTGGCGATTGCAGCCTGCAAGGCGGACCCGCGCTGGCGGCTGTCGCTGCAGACGCACAAGCTGCTGCGGATACCCTGAACGACATTGAAGTACCCGAGACCCGAAGACTGATGATCACGATTACCCGCAAGCTGGAGTTCGACGCCGGCCACCGCATTCCCGACCACAAAAGCCAGTGTCGCAACCTGCACGGGCATCGCTACACGCTGGAGATCACACTGGTCGGCAAGGTGATCGAACAGGAAGGCAGCACCGACAACGGCATGATCATGGACTTTTCCGACGTCAAGGCGCTCGCCAAGGCACACCTGGTCGATGTCTGGGACCATGCCTTTCTGGTCTACGACAAGGATGTGCAGGTGAAGGACTTCCTTGCATCGCTGCCCAACCACAAGACCGTGGTGATCGATCGCATTCCGACTGTCGAGAACCTGGCGCGTACCGCGTTCGACATCCTGAAGGCGGCCTACAAGGACCGCTACGGCACCGGCCTGCACCTGCACAAGGTGGTGCTGCACGAGACACCCAACTGCTGGGCTGAAGTCAGCGGGGACGACGCTTGAGCGAACGGCTCGCGATCGACGAAAGCTACATGCGGCTGGCGCTGGCGGCGGCCGGGCGCGCGAAGGCGCTGGGCGAAGTGCCGGTCGGCGCCGTGATCGTGAAGGATGGCGAGGTAATCGCCACCGGCTTCAACCAGCCCATCGGCCGCCATGACCCGACCGCGCATGCCGAGATCGCCGCGCTGCGCGCGGCCGCCGATGCGCTTGGCAATTACCGCTTGCCCGGCTGTACCCTGTACGTGACGCTCGAGCCTTGCGCGATGTGTGCCGGCGCGATGATGCATGCGCGGCTGGCGCGCGTGGTCTTTGGCGCGAGCGATCCCAAAACCGGCGCCTGCGGCTCGGTGGTCAATCTGTTTTCAGAAGAAAAACTCAATCACCATGCCGAACTGACGGGCGGCGTGCTGGCGTCGGAATGCGGCACAATGCTGTCTGCTTTCTTTGCCGAGCGCCGCAGCCTGGCGAAGAACGGCAAATGACCATCAGCCCTAATCCGCTTCCTCACCACGACCGCCACGCATGAGCCCGATGCCCCCCGTGCCGCGCACCATCGCCATCGTTGCCCCCAGCGGCTATGCCGCCGATCCGGCGGCTTTCCAGCGCGGCCTTGAACGCTTGCGCGCACTCGGACATACGGTGAAAGACTTCTCGGCCAGCGAAGGCAAGCACCAGCGCTTTGCTGCGACCGATGCGGGTCGCGTCGCGCAACTGCATGCGGCTGCCAATGATCCCGATGTCGAGCTCGTGATCGCGCTGCGTGGCGGCTACGGGCTGTCGCGCATCTTGCCTGACATCGATTTCAATCTGCTCGCGCACAGCCGCAAGCTGTGGGTCGGTCACAGCGACTTCACCGCGCTGCAGATGGGCTTGCTTGAAGCCGGCTCGGACAGCTTCGCCGGCCCGATGATCTGCGACGATTTCAGCCGCGACGAGGTCAGCGAGTTCACGCACACGCATTTCTGGCAGTGCCTGTCTCGGCCTTCGATGAGCTTGTCCGTTGCGGCAGTCGGCAATCCTGCAATCAGCGCGCACGGACGCCTGTGGGGTGGCAACCTTGCGATGCTCGCGCACCTTGCGGGCACACGCTGGATGCCGCACATCGAGCGCGGCATCCTGTTCGTCGAAGACATCAACGAGCACCCGTACCGGGTTGAACGCATGCTGCTGCAGCTATGGCATGCCGGCCTGCTGAAGGACCAGCAGGCGATCCTGCTGGGCGACTTCTCCGGCTACAAGCTGACCGATTACGACAATGGCTACGATTTCTCGGCCATGGCCGATTGGCTGTCGGACCGCTTCGGGACTCCGATCCTGCAGGGACTGCCGTTCGGGCATATCCGCGACAAGCTGACGCTGCCGGTCGGGGCCGATTGCCGGCTCACTTCGGATGGTGCGGGCTTCCGGCTCGAATTGTCCGGTTACCCCAGCCTCGATTAACGTCACTCGATCCCCCCTTGCAGGGCGCGCCTCGGCTTGCCAACGAGGCTGGATCCCGGCCTTCGCCGGGACGACACATCAAAGGGCTATCGGCCTCAAACCGTCATCCCGGCAAAGGCCGGGATCGAGCGTCTTGTCCGGCAATCCCAACCGGTCTTGCCCCTGGGGGATGGTAAAATCCCGCGCTTCCCGTTCCGATCGCACGGCAATGCTGCCGCCCGGGCGGAGCAATGTTTTTTTCATCGCCTGTACAGGCTACCCAGGTTTCCAGAGGTCTCTTTTGCTGTCCACCGCCAATATCACGATGCAGTTCGGCGCCAAGCCGCTGTTTGAAAACATTTCGGTCAAATTCGGCGATGGCAATCGCTACGGCCTGATCGGCGCCAACGGCTGCGGCAAGTCGACCTTCATGAAGATCCTCGGCGGCGACCTCGAGCCGTCGTCGGGCAATGTGATGCTGGACGTGAACGAGCGCC
>JACCDY010957256.1_pt1 | contig 29138 bp, 31 predicted proteins | sample 7446391 | NCBI WGS metagenome assembly JACCDY01 (sample SAMN15323451, study PRJNA562643) | freshwater metagenome | isolation source: river surface water | place: USA:Blue River Watershed | collected 2017-08-18 | reverse complement strand
GCTGAACGGCACCGTACTTCTTTGCGTGTCAAAGCGCTGATGGACTTTGTAGCTGCCAAGTTTCAGAAGAAGTAGGCCTATACGCGGTTTTGAACATTCGCTTCAATCAAGAAAGCCTATCTTTCAAAACAAACGGACTGTGCTGCTGCCAATCGTAGCAACGAACCGACACTTCGTGTTGTGCCCCTTGACGCAAAGTGTCGGGTGAACCGACAGTTCGCGATGAAGGCCTGAATGCAGTAGACCTAGATTTATTACCAATATTAAAGGTCACTTTCGACCCAAATCGGACATGCAATAGACTACCTCTGCTTCTGTCACAAGGTAAGCTCAAACTGCCGAACGATAGGGTTTTTTATGAATCAGAGTGTTTTCTATGCCATCTCTGCTGCCGTCTTGTTTGGCGCGAGTACCCCACTAGCTAAATTGCTCGTAGGAAATATGTCGCCAGTGCTGCTTGGTGGGCTGCTCTACCTTGGCAGCGGAGTGGGAATGGGTCTGTTCAGAATCCTACGGGACAAAGGCTGGCAACCATCGGGAATGCTCCCAGGTGAATGGCCATGGCTCTTAGGGGCCATCCTCTTCGGAGGCGTCATGGGGCCAGTGGCCTTAATGATCGGGTTGACATCAACGTCGGGTTCGGCAGCTTCTTTGATGCTCAACCTAGAGTCGGTGCTGACTGCTTTGCTGGCATGGGTTGTGTTCAAAGAAAACGCTGATAAGCGCATTGTCCTAGGCATGGCAGCCATCGTAGCTGGTGGTGCGGTGCTTTCCTGGCAACCTGACGACTCTGGCGCATTGACTTTGTCTGGTTTGGGTGCTATCGCACTGGCATGCCTGTGCTGGGCCATCGACAATAATCTCACGCGCAAGGTGTCTGCGTCAGATTCGGCATTCATCGCCAGTTCCACGGGACTGCTGGCAGGTGTCGTCAACAGCATCATAGCTTTTACATCGGGCGCTAGCCTACCTGAGTATCAAACCATTTTGCTAGCGATGACGGTAGGTTTGCTGGGGTATGGAATCAGTTTGGTTTTCTTCGTCTTGGCCCTGAGAGGGTTGGGCACGGCTCGTACAGGGGCCTACTTTTCAACAGCGCCATTTATAGGATCGGCTGTTTCCTTGATGTTGCTTGGAGAGACAGCAGGCACGGCGTTTTGGGCGGCTTGCACGCTCATGGGCTTGGGGGTCTTGCTGCACTTGACAGAGAGCCATGATCATTTGCATACGCACGAGCCGTTGGAGCATTCACATGCTCATACGCATGATGAACATCACCAGCATCCACACGATGCTGAAATGAACATGACTGAGCCGCATGTGCATTGGCATCAGCATGCGGTCATCCGTCACAAGCATCCTCATTACCCAGATATTCATCACCAGCATTCACACTAAGGCTATGTGTCCTCGGTCATAGGAGTAGATTGCAAACGCCTGCTTTTGACCGGACAGAGTCACTGAGCAGCGACCGTCTCTGCGCAACCTCTACCAGCGCATTAGGCTGCTAAGCAGGCTGATGCCGGTCAAGACCTACTGTTGTCAGTATCTGGTTACTGTTAGTAGCGTTTTTAGAGCCCAAGGTAATGAGGTCTTGAACCGACGAGTACACGCCTTGGAACAGCAGGATAAGTTGGTCACTGACCTTCGGACGGGCCAGCACCAAAGCGCGGTCATGCACGCTCTTGCTCCTTGACTTCGAGTTCCAACTGCCGGCCGAACACATACGATTCCATCGCAAGTACGCCGTGCCGAATGCCACCGTCGAGAACAGTGGCCGGACTCGTTGTGGATGCGGCACCTGCCGCCACCAGCAGCGGCAGGAAGTGCTCCGTCGTCGGATGGGCACGCCCAGCGTGGGGAGCCAGTTCCAAGGCTTGCGCCAAGCGGGTCATGTCACCGTTCACCACGGCCTTGCGAACCCAAGCGGAGAACTCTTGCGCATAGGCCGCAGCCTGGGCCTCACCCGTACGGAACTCGTAGAGGTTGTGTGTGAGACTTCCTGAGCCAACGATCAGCACTCCGTCCTGTGCCAACGGCGCCAGCGCCTTCCCCAGGGCAAAAGCCTTGGCTTCATCGACATCAAAGGGAAAGGACACCTGAACCACCGGCACATCCGCCTCTGGGAAAAGATGCATCAAGGGTACCCAGGCGCCGTGATCCAGGCCGCGACTTACATCGAGGCGGGCAGAGATGCCCTGGGACTGCAAGTGCTGCTGGATGCGGACTGCCAGTTTAGGTGAGCCAGGCGCTGGATACTGCAACGAGTACAGCGCCCGGGGAAATCCCCCCAAAGTCGTGGACCGTCTGGGGCTTGTCCGTAGCCGTGATCTCTACACCCTGCGTCATCCAGTGCGGTGAAACCACCACCACCGCGCGGGGTTTGCCCAGGGCCAGCCCCAAGGCGCGCAACTGTGCACCGGCCAGACCCGGCTCAATTGCGAACGTAGGAGCCCCGTGGGACACAAAGACAGTTGGCAGGGCATTCATGGCCGATTCCCGGATGAAAGTCATTCGCTCTTAGCGCTCTGCACCCGGTCCAGCGATACGCGACCGCCGCCCGAGAAGGCCAGCGAAACGCTGACCGCCAGCATTGCCAGTGCGTACTCATAGCCACCCTTGTCAAGGAAAAAGCCCTTGCTGAAGTGCACGGCAAAAACCGCGACCAACATGGCGAATGCCAGAGCAGCAGCAGCCGGTCGCACGAGCAATCCAATGATGAGCGCTAGGCCGCCAAAAAACTCGACAGCGCCAGCCAACAAGGCCATCAGGTAGCCAGGGCTTAGACCAACGGAGTCGAAAAACTGACCCGTGCCTTCCAGGCCATAACCGCCAAATGCGCCGAAGAGTTTTTGGGCACCATGAGCGACGAAGATGGTGCCGCCCGCAAGGCGCAAGGCCAAAGGTGCCAAGCTGTCGTCGGTCGAGATCACACGCTGCACGATCGAGGCGGATGAAGAAGTATTGAGGGCAGTTGTCATGGTGTTTCCTTTCTGAGTTAGGCCCGCAATGCAGGCAAGGACTCCACTGTATTGATTCCATTAGTAAAGATAAACACAATTAAAACGAACTGACTGTATAAAATATCGGAACAATGGATAAGTTTCAGGAAATCCGCGTGTTCTCTGCGGTGGTAGATGCCTCCAGCTTTGTGGCTGCCGCCGACAGCTTGGGCATGTCGAAAGCCGCCGTCTCGCGCTATGTGTCCGAACTGGAGCAGCGCCTAGGTGTGAGGCTGATGCACCGAACCACGCGCAAACTCTCGCTGACACCCGAGGGTGAAGTGTTCTTAGCGCGATGCCGGGACATACTGGCCAGCATTGAATCCTCAGAGGCGGAGATTTCGACCCGAAGCGTAACAGCCAGCGGGCTGCTCAAAGTGAGCGTGCCGGTGAGCTTTGGAATAAGGCACTTGGCACCGTTGTGGAGCGAGTTCCTCTCTGATCACCCCCAAGTGACTCTGGATGTGCAATTAGCCGACCGAGTCATTGACCTTGTGGACGAAGGGTTCGATCTGGCCGTGCGGATTGCCCGCCTGCCCGACTCCTCTCTCATCTCGCGACAGCTTGCGTCTACTCGCCTGGTGCTTTGCGCCGCGCCTAGCTATCTCAAACGTCGAGGCACGCCCGCACATCCATCAGAACTGGCGCAACACGACGTGTTGGGCTACAGCCTCATGGCAATGGGCGACCAGTGGCAGTTCACCGGCCCCGAAGGTCCTGTGAGCGTCAAGGTGAGGCCGCGAATGTGGACCAACAATGGAGACAGTTGCGTGGCAGCAGCTTTGCAGGGCTCCGGCATACAACTACAGCCAACTTTCTTGATAGACGAAGAGTTAGCCAGCCGACAACTCGTGGAAATCCTGCCCCAGTTCCGTTCGGTCGAACTGGGCATCTACGCCATCTATCCCAGCCGCAAGTTCGTACTGCCAAAGGTGAGAGCCATGGTTGAATTTCTTGCCAATAAGCTGGGACAAGCGCCCTGGGTGAAGAAAAAACCTGCCTGATGCTTTTTCCAGCAGCAATGACTGGCATCGCTGTTAAAATCAAACTGTCATTGGGGAGTAGCCTCTCTTCACCGAAGAGGCTTGCGTCAACACACTTGTCCCGCAGGACATGGCGCAAGCGGTTTTCATGCTTGGCAAGACCTTTGACCACGACGCCTCCGTTTTTCTGGCCGGGGATGTGTTGTGGTCATCTGTCTTTACACCGGCCTGGGAATTATCATGGAATCTCTTTTGGTCTCGACCGGTGTCGTTGCCCTCGCGGAAATTGGGGACAAGACCCAACTGCTGGCATTCATACTGGCAGCGCGCTTCAAAAAACCCCTGCCCATCATCCTCGGCATCCTAGCCGCTACCGTCATCAATCACGGTTTGGCTGGAGCTTTAGGTGCCTGGATCACGTCAACCATAAGCCCTGAAGTGCTTCGCTGGGTGCTGGGTGCCTCGTTCATCGGCATGGCGATCTGGACCATGATTCCCGACAAGATCGAGGAAGAGGAAACGCAAGTCGCGCAGCGCTTTGGCATCTTTGGTGCCACATTCATCACCTTCTTTCTCGCCGAAATGGGAGACAAAACCCAGATCGCGACTGTCGCCATGGCAGCTCACTACTCGGCCCCCCTGATGGTTGTGATCGGTACGACCCTGGGAATGCTGATCGCAGATGTGCCAGCTGTTTTTGCTGGCGACAAGTTAGCCAACAAGATTCCTATGAAAGTGGTGCACTCTATCGCGGCAACTGTCTTTGCAGTATTGGGTGTAGCTACCCTGATGGGTGCAGGTGCTAGATTTGGATTCTGACAATGGGGTGTGAAGTGACAGACCGAGCCGGGATCATCATTCGTTTTCCAAGCAGGTTTTCTCCTTAACTTGAGTCGGAGATATTTGGTCCAAAGACTGCTTCTGGCTGCAATCTGTTCTTCAGGGTGTTGAACGATTGCCGTCGCGTTCAGTCTGACCAATTAACCTACACTTCGTGTTGTGCCCCTTGATGTGAATTGTCGGGTGAACCGACACTTCGTGATTGGGGTCTGCACATATTCGACCTGTCCGTGGGCTACACGGTTTTGAACATTCGCCTCAAACAAGAAAGCATATTTCTCAAGATAGATGGACTGCGCTGCTGCCAATCGTGACAATGATGCGTTGGGTCAACCTCTTTGAAGTTACTCATCGCTTACCCACGCCGTTGTGCTGGCGGTACCGAGTAGTACTTGAAACCACAACGCATCCCCTCCTCTGCAGACTCTGACCACATCAGAAAAGCACAGGTGTTGCAAGTTTTTTCCATAGTGTGCCCGCATTGATTTATTTTTCAAATTTAGCAGAATGTGCATTTTCTTGCGCATGAACCACAATTCGCCATCTTCATGGCATTCGGTTTCACCTAGATCCAAGAAAAAGTTTCTATGAAAAACGTATACCTGCAGTTTCTGCAACTACTACATTCCATTGACTCCGATTTAGACTGGGGATTAGATCAAGCGTCGCTTCATTTGTTAGATGTGATCGCGGTTCATCACAGCAACAAAGAGCCACTCACCGTAACTGCAGCAATGCAGCTGAATGCCATTGCTAGTCCGGCATCGATTCACAGAAAAATCAGCTCTCTTTGTGAGCTTGATCTCATTCACTTTGAATACAAAAATGGGAACAGGCGTACCAAATACCTTGCGCCTAGTAAACTTGCAAAACAGCGCTACGAAAAATTAGCGCAGGCGCTGCTTGATCTCAAAAAAAGCTGACAGCTTCAAATCACTACTCAAACAGCCGGGACTTCGCCCCAATCTGTCGTGTAGTTTGGGCTCTTGCGCTCCTGCCGCATTTGCCACTCCTCGTATAGCCGTAATCTAATCAGAAACACGAATGACCTCAATGCAGCGTTAACGGACATCGGCTTACAGTGACGACTGCCAGCTATCGGCCATATGCGGCCATCCTTGGGGATTGCCAATAGCCGTCATTGGTAGTTCAGACTTCTATAGAGCAGTCAGTCATCGGCCTGGTGTGTTGATGGCAAAAGCCATCATCGTGAAGCCGAAAAAACCATGCAGACTGGACTGCCACACGGATATACAAGATCTGTAGGTCGCAATTGACCGGTGTCCGAGTCCACAGCAAATAGGACGATTGAGTCGCTTTCTTCGTTCAAGACGTATAGCCAACGTCCATCTTGTGACAAGACAAAGAAACGAGGTGTTCTGCCCGCTGAGGGTTGGCTTTGAATCAAGGTCAATCGACCATCGCTCTGATCGATTCTGAAGACCCCAATTGTGTCCTCGCCCCGGTTTGAAACATACAAGCTACGGCCAGAGCGATCAACCTCGATCTCAGAAGATCGACTGTTGCCGACAAAGGTGTCGGCCAGACCGCTGATGATTTGGAAGGGACGCAATTCACCGCTGTCAGTATCAAACCGGAAGGCCGTCACAGTGGAGTCCAGCTCATTGGCAATATAAGCCCACGGTTGGCTTGGATGAAAAGCAATATGCCGAGGTCCAGAGGCCTCTCGACCTGAAGTGGCTGGGAACTCACCGGCCCGCATTTGACCGTCTTTAAATCGGAATACGAATGTTTTGTCTAGTCCCTTGTCAGGCACGACTACGAACTGACCACTTGGGTCAAAAGGGTTGAAGTGAGGTTTTGGAAAAGGTTGCTCTTTGCGGTGCGGACCAGGCTCGCCTTCCAGTTGGATCAATTGCGTCAGTTCGCCGATAGCGCCATTGGCTTGAATTTCAAGAACCGCAAGACTGCTGGTGATATGGTTAGACACCACCACAAAACGCTCGGTCGGGTCCAGTGCTAAATGCACCGGATTCTTGCCCTGCGTACTTTGCCGGTTCAGGAATTCGATTCGCCCAGTGCTACGGTCAATTACAAATGAACTGATTTCTTCACAGTCACCATGTATAGCGTAGAGCCGGTCACCTGCTTTGTTCAACGCGAGGAAAGATGGATTGACCAGATCGCCGTGGACTTGGACTAACTCCAGCGCGCCAGTCGCAGAATCGCAGCGGAAAACGCTGATGCCATCCCCTCGGGCATTTCGCTCGCGGGTAGTCCTTGATCCTACATAAGCAAACATGGATCACCTTGTGTTGATACGACACTGTTGGTCAATTCATCGACTTCTGCACTGATGGCGAAAAAGCACAAAAATTGCGCGCAATTAACGGTCGAATCCATAGACTCTAGCTGCATTGAGGTGCATCTTTTCATAAATTTCTGTGCCCATCCAAGCTGCGCAAGCAGCAGACCATGCTGAATCGTTCTCATCTCTGAATTTTTCTATCCCAAGAGGATCATCGCATTCGTTGCGATGAATTCCTTGGGTATGCGGCCAATTACTGCCCCACAAAATTGTCTCTTCATTCGTATCGGCCAATGAATCAACATAGGGACGTAAATCCGAGTAAGGCGAAGCAAGCTTTGAGGATAAATAGGGGCCGGAGAGCTTTACGCAAAGTTGCCCAGTTCGGGTCATTTCCAACATCTTTTTCCAGAGCGGCGCTTTGGCCCCTTCCTCGACGGAGGGCAAGCCCAGATGATCCAAGACAAACAAGCGATTGGAGCGACCAATGGTTCGTACAACACCCGCCAGAACGCCAAGCGATACGTGCAGCTGGATATGCCACGAGTCTGGCAGAAGGGCATCCAATTCTTCAATGAGGATGGTCGCTTCGTCGGTATCGGAAGAGCGATTGACCACCATGTTTAAGCGGGCCCCGACTACACCAGCTGCCCTCAAAGCATCAAGCTCTTCTGGGGATGAATCCTTGGATATGACCGCAATTCCTTTGGCCCGCCCATCTAACTGCTCAATGGCATTCAACAGGCACTGGTTATCGGTGCCATAAACGCTTGGTTGAACCAAAACGACACGTTGCAAGCCGGCCTGATCCAAATAGTGGGTCAACTGCTGTGCGTTCGCTGTATCAGGTGTAAATTTTCTAGATGCAGCGAACGGATACCGTTCTGGGTCAAAGACGTGGACATGGCAGTCGCATGGCATTGACTCCGTCATTACTGCGCCTGGATATTTGCGGCCTTGACCGTTTGCTTCCAGTTGTTAACCTCATCGGTGATGAATTTTTGAAATTCCGCAGAGGAATTTCCAACCGGTTCTGCCCCAAGTTCTCGCAGCTTTTGCGCAACTTCGGGCGTCTTCAATGCCTTGACGATCAATGAATGCAAATTGGCGAGTACATCAGCAGGCACCTTGGCGGGAGCGACCACCCCGACCCAATGGGTCACACCAAATTTCTGAATACCAGCTTCACTGAATGTAGGCACGTCAGGCCATTTAGCAACGCGTTTGGCTTGTCCAACTGCAACCGCTTTCACGCGTCCTGAAGCCAACGGCCCTTCGGTGCTCGTGATGCTGTCAATCAGAACGTCAATCTCACCCGCCATCAGAGCCTTGATAGATTCACCGCCCCCTTTGTAGGGCACGTGTGTGAATTTGGCGCCCGTGACACTGCCCAACAGCTCGGTGGTCAGATGTGGTGTGCTTCCGATGCCTCCTGAGCCATAGTTGAGCTTACTCGGGTTCTTCTTAGCAAACTCCATCAATTCCTGAGCATTCTTGAATTGGGAGGTAGACGGGATCATCATCACCATCGGTGACTCGGCAACCTTGGTGACTGCTGCCAAATCTTTCAGAGTGTCGTAAGGCATCTTCGACTGCAGGGCGGGTGCCATGGTAAAGGGCCCGCTAATGAATGCGAGCGTGTAGCCATCGGGTGTAGCTTTGGCCACGGCATCCGTGCCAATCACTCCACCTGCACCAGCTTTGTTTTCGATCACAAACGACTGCCCAGTCAGCACTGTGAGTTGTTGCGCCAGAACACGTCCCATCACATCGTTAGGCCCACCCGCGGCAAACGGCACCACCAAGCGAACGGGTTTGGTGGGATAGACACCTTGGGCAAATGCTGTACTGGATAAACAGGCCAACGACATGGCAGCCAGAACAACGCGACGGTGCATGAGTTTTCTCGAATTTTTCATAGAAGCTGAACTCTCAGGTTGATTGGACGAAGAGACTCGCGCAGACACAAGAGCTGCACAATCATTGTATCTTGCACTGAAATGATACATCAACAAGCACTTTGTGTGATATTATTTTAGGCATGATTGATTCAAAGATTGCTTTGATACATGCCACACCTTTGGCTATGAAGCCCGTCAGTGAGGTGTTTGCAGCCCTTTGGCCAGAGGCCAAATGCCGCAATCTGCTCGATGACAGCCTTCCCCCCGATTTGCAAGAGCAAGGATTGACTGCCGCCATGGTCGACCGGATGGTGGGACTGGCCGGCTATGTCAGAAGCCAAGGAGCGCAGGCGATTTTGTTTACCTGTTCCGCATTTGGCCCTGCGATAGATGCCGCGAAAAAGGCGCACAACATACCAATTCTCAAGCCCAACGAAGCGATGTTTGATGAAACCCTGGACTTGTGTGAGCGCCAGGGCAAACCGTGTCGAATTGGGTTAATCACGACTTTTGCACCTGCATCAGTATCAATGCAGGCTGAGCTTCTGGAGGCGATTGAACAAAGACGGCTGTCCGTGGTCGTCGAAAGCGCTTGCGCTACGGGTGCACTTGAGAAACTGAATGCAGGCGATCCGCAAACGCATGATCGACTTTTGCTGGAGACGGCGACGGCCATGCCCTCCTGCGATGTGTATGTACTGGGCCAGTTTTCCATGGCCCGCAGCCAGGCATTGGTGCAAAAAGTGCTCCAAAAACCCGTTCTGACCAGCCCCGCTAGTGCAGTGCGACGCCTGCAGTCTTCATTAGCCATTAACCCCATCAACCCCGCCCCCTGAATTGACCGGAGAACTACATGAAATTCATCGTTTTGCCATGCGACGGTATTGGTCCCGAAATTGTTGAAGCTTCGGTACAGGTACTCAAGGCTGCAGACGCACGCTTTGGCCTGAATATTCAATTGGACTATGAATCTGTTGGTTTCGACAGCTTGCGAGACCATGGAATCACTCTTCGAGACGAAGTGCTGGCCAAAGCGAAAACATACGACGGCATCATCCTCGGTACACAATCGCATGCAGACTACCCGGCACCTGAAAAAGGTGGTCGAAATGTGTCGGCAGGTTTCCGTATCGGACTGGACTTGTACGCCAACGTGCGGCCTGCGAAGACCCGTTCTTTCCTCGAATCGAACATGAAGGCTGACAAATCGATGGATTTGGTCATCATGCGCGAGGCGACCGAGGGGTTCTATCCCGACCGTAATATGAGTCGTGGCTGGGGCGAAGTGATGCCAAGTCCCGATATGGCACTGTCCACCCGAAAAATTACTCGCCACTGCAGTGAGCGTATCGCCCGTCGCGCTTTCGAGTTGGCTATGACACGTCGAAAAAAGGTCACAGCCATCCACAAAGCCAACAGCTTCCATATGACCGACGGACTGTTTTTGGAGGCTGTACGGCATGTCGCCAAAGAGTTCCCGCAAGTTCAACTCGATGACCTTCTGGTCGACGCCTCTACCGCACACCTGGTGCGCAACCCTGAAAGTTTTGATGTGCTCGTCGCCACCAATTTCTATGGCGACATCTTGTCGGACTTGTGCAGTGAGCTGTCGGGCAGCCTGGGTCTGGCCGGCTCGGTGATGGCCAGTGATGACCTGTGCTGCGCTCAAGCGCAGCACGGCTCCGCCCCCACCATTGCAGGGAAAGACATTGCTAACCCGACATCGATGATCTTGTCAGTAGCGATGATGGTGCAGTGGGTCGGAGACAAGCAAGGCAACAAGGCTCTGCGGCAGGCCGGTGACGCTATGACCGCTGCGGTAGATGTCGTGCTGGCCAATCCTGCCACCCGTACACCTGACATTGGTGGCACCATGGGCTGTAAAGCGTTTGCCCAAGCTGTAGCAGACGCAGTCAAAAGTGTTTAAAGCTGCTCATGCATAAAGTGTTTCTGGGCTGCATCGCCGATGATTTCACGGGAGCCACGGACCTGGCCAGCAATCTGGTGCGAAGTGGCATGCGGGTAGTGCAAACGATTGGCATTCCTACGCATGCATTGAGCGAAGACTGCGACGCTGTGGTTGTCGCCCTTAAGACCAGAACCGTTTCGGCTAGCAATGCGATTGCACAATCTCTACAGGCATTGGCCTGGCTGCAAGCCCAGGGAACACAGCAGTTCTATTTTAAATATTGCTCAACTTTTGACTCTACGCCTGAGGGCAACATTGGCCCAGTTGCAGAGGCCTTGATGGAGGCCTTGGGTGAAGATTTCACCATTGCATCACCGGCTTTCCCGGAAAACGGTCGCACTATTTTTAAGGGACATCTTTTTGTCGGTGACGTGCTCCTGAGTGCTTCGGGCATGAAGGACCACCCACTGACCCCGATGCGTAACAGCAATCTGGTTCAAGTGCTGCAAGAACAGACAAAACGCCAGGTAGGATTGATTGAATACAGCACGGTTACCAAAGGACCAGTGGCAATTCGCCAACGTATTGCGCAGCTTAAAAAGCAAGGGATTGGCCTAGCCATCGTTGACACCCTAAGCAATGAGGACTTGATGAAGTTGGGGCCAGCGTTGTCTGATTTGCGTTTAATTACCGCTGGTTCGGGTGTCGCGATTGGATTGGCTCAGAATTTCGGAATCGAATCGAGCAATCAGGCAGCACAACTCCCAAAAGCGAGCGGGCGTAAGGCGATTGTTTCAGGCAGTTGCTCTGTCGTAACCAATGCGCAAGTGGCACATTTTTTAGCCACTGGTGGTGCCGGGCTCGCCATAGATCCACTTTCCTTGGTCCAGGACCAATCTGTTGTGGATCATGTAATGCAATGGGTAGAGCAGCAGAACCCTGATCATCCGATCCTTATTTACGCAACTGCGGAACCTGAATCTGTCCGCGCAGTTCAATCACAATTAGGAGTCGCTCAAGCAGGCGCCATGGTGGAACTGGCGCTATCCAGTATTGCCAAATGTCTCGTCTCCGATGGTATTCAACAGTTGGTTGTGGCAGGCGGGGAGACCTCAGGGGCCTGTGTAAAGGCCTTGGGTATCGAGAGCATGCGAATCGGCACAGCTATCGCACCAGGCGTACCTTGGTGCCATGCCTCATCACCCTTCGCTCAAGGCGGGCACCTACACATTACTTTGAAGTCGGGCAATTTTGGAACTGAAGACTTCTTTACCCAGGCTTTTCATAAGCTGACATAGGTAGTGTGTACAGTGTCGAGCTAGTGTCTGAAATCCGCCGCCATGCCCCCCTCGCCGATTACTCTTCCAAAAGTCAGCTCGCTGATCCCTACGTTGGCCACGCGGATCGTTGAGATGATCCGTCGCGAGAACTACGCCATTGGGCATCGACTCACCGAGCTGGCTTTGTCCAGGGAGCTGAATGTGTCTCGCTCACCTGTGCGCAAGGCCTTGCAATACCTGGAGGGCCAAGGCGTAGTCACTTCGCTGCCACGCAAGGGCTTCCAACTTGCCAAATCGGCTTACGAATTAGCTTCAGTGGACTTGGGTACGCCCGAAACTTCGGACGAGGATTTGTATCTGCGTATCGCTAATGAAAGAATTCATGGTGATTTACCAGAAGAAGTCCATGAATCGGACCTGATGGAGCAGTTCGGCACTACGCGTCTACAAATTCAACGCGTTCTTCACCGCATGGCCAGAGAGAGCATGATTGACCGTAAGCCTGGCCGTGGATGGGTGTTTCGCCCGTTGTTGACCAACAGCGATTCACATCGGGAAAGCTACCGTTTTCGCATGATCATTGAGCCATCAGCAATTCTAGAGCCTGGCTACCAACCCGATTTGGCTGAACTTGAAAAATGCCGGAGAGAGCAAGAGGAGTTACTTCAAGGCGGCATTGAGAAATGCTCACCTGCAGAACTCTTTAGAGCTGGCGTACACCTGCATGAAACAGTCGTTGCAGGTGCCAAAAACCGATTTCTTCTCGACAGCTTGCGCACCATTAACCAAATGCGCCGTGTAGTGGAATACGGCACCCGGCTGGATCGTTCACGCCTTCACCAACAATGCAGAGAGCATCTCGCCTTGATAGACCTTCTTGTAAAAGGTGAGCGCATGGAAGCCGCTCATTTTCTACGTCAACATCTCAATGGTGCTCGCATTTCAAAAATCGGCGAGAGCTGACTATTTTGCTCAAAATCTCGACTCTGTTATGTTATGACAGCTTTAGTCTGTAGATTCAGAATTTGAATGCCCGCTTCAGACACTGGCCAGTGACCGCAACGGGTCGGTACCTGCCCTTAGTGCCAGCTTGTCGTAGTCCGCTTACAGCCTTTAAGAGACGTTGCATTCCCCCCTCAGTATTTCGCATCAAGCCCAAAACAGTTTCCCTTGAAAAATTAACCGACACTTCATCACAAAGGCTTTAATACAAAGTGTCGGGTGAACCGACACTTCATGATTAACGTCAGAGCCAACTAAACCCTTTACCGAAGTGACCGAGTACGTTTTTGTGGGAGAAATCCCACATCGGGTCTTCAGCAGCAAGTGCCCAAGCAAACAGCAGCACAAGCGTCAGCACTAAAACCGCCCTGCTGCAAACGAACTACCCTGCCCTGCTACTCTGGGTGCTGGCCCCGAAGAAAAACGCTTGTTGGGCTTGATTTTGGGGTTCAATGTATGGGCACTAAAAGAGTGCGTTCAGCCCGGGAAAAATCTATGAAAATGTAACTTTCTCAAGATTTTTGCGGTTCAGCGTTGAAATCATTGAAGATTTTTTCAAGCAAAAAGTTATCCACAGTTTGTTTGCCCTGACGCTGTCTGCACAGCACTGGTATCCCGATGGCATATCGGGTTTCAGGTTGTCCAAATCCTTCGTTGAAAACATACTTAAATCACACAAAACATGTGATTTAGGAGCAGCGAAATGGCCCAAGCAAAAACACTGACCCCCGATGAACTGGAGCAAGTGTTGGCATTCATCGGCACCAAGAAATACACTGAGCGCAATCGCTGCATGCTGCTACTTACGCATTACGCAGGGCTCAGAGTTGGAGAGGTTGCATGCCTGCGCTGGCAGGATGTTGTCAATGGAGATGGCAGCATCAAGGAAGAAATCCGATTGCTACCGGACATGACCAAAGGTCGGCACGCACGCACAGTATTTGTCAGCAACAAGCTACGTGAGGAATTACAAGCCTATGTGGCTCAAAGCAAATGTGCAGAAAGGAACTACCCCCTATTTGCAAGTCAAAAGAGCATCAAGAGGGGATTCTCAGCTAACAGCTTAAGCCAGACACTCACTCAGATCTATCAAGCTGCAGGAATTGAGGGCGCTAGCAGCCACAGTGGCCGCAGGTCGTTCCTCACAAACCTAGCCAATAAAGGCACGGCTATTCATTTGCTAAAGACGCTGGCCGGCCACCGTAGCATCCAGACCACTGCAGCCTACTTGTACAGCAGCCCCGCACAGTTGAAGGCTGTGGTTGAGTTGGTATGACTGGGCTTTCGAAGCTCCGCCAACCTAACAGAAGTTCAGGGCCGATGATCAAGGAATAACCGCAGTGAAAAGATAGACTGCAAAAATAACCAAATGCACTGTACCCTGCATCACTGTAGTTCGCCCTGTTCCTAAAGATAACGACGCGACAAGTAGGGAAAGTAAAAGCAACACAGTTGATTTCTCGTCGATTCCCAATGTAATGCTCCAACCTGCGATAAGAGAGACAAGTGATACTGCTGGTATGGTCAATCCAATGCTTGCTAATGCCGATCCAAGAGCAAGATTGAGGCTGGTCTGCAGACGATTGGCTCGAGCCGCTTGATAGGCAGCAATGCTTTCAGGCAACAAGACTACGGCAGCAATGATGATGCCTACTAGAGTTTTAGGTGCACCCATCTCACCAACGACTTCTTCAATTGCAGGTGATAGCGTTTTTGCTAGTAATACAACTGCACCCAAGCAGGCAAACAAGAAGACAGCGCTTAAGATTGCCATCTTTCTGGATGGCGGCTGAGCATGCACGGCCTCATCCGCAACCGATTCAACAGGTAGAAAGTAATCACGATGCCTCACTGTTTGGATCATCAAAAATGTTCCATACAAGACGAGCGAAACAACAACGATGAATGTGAGTTGACCTCTGCTGTACTCCGGGCCCGAAGTTGTCGTGGTGTAGTTCGGCAACACCAAAGTAAGAACTGAGATTGCAGCAAGCGTAGCTAACGCTGCAGAAACCCCATACAAGCCGAAGTGCTGCTCGCCATGTCGTTGCCCTCCGGTTAGCAAACAAATACCAACCATACCGTTAAGAATGATCATCACTGATGCAAAGACTGCATCCCGGGCTAATCCATTAGCCCCCTCACCTCCCGCAACCATGAGGGAAACGATAAGTGCGACCTCAATGGCTGTGACAGCTAATGCAAGCACCAAGGTCCCGTAGGGCTCTCCGACTCGATGAGCGACCACCTCTGCATGGAAGACAGCGGCAAGAATACCTAGAACTAAACCTACAACAACAAGTAATTCAAAAAGCCACGATGGAGTGGTACGATACCCTGCGAGAGCCAACGTCAGCACAATCCAAGAAACAATTGGAGAAATGAGTGACCAAGCTGGCAGTCGAGTTGCTAATCTCATTGAAAGAATTCATCAAATTTTCAAGCAACTTGGATCGAGATGATTCAAATCAACCCAAGTGATTCGCGCGTTCTCTCAATGAAATAAGAATCAATGATGAGAATAGCCAGACTAGAAGCAAATGCAATCGGGATGGGGGCGCAGAATGCTGCGCAAATTTTTCCTATACAGCCTCACAGAAAGTTAGTCGCGCCGTTCGATCAACGGCCACTTTCGCGTATGTCAGCTCAACTGTATAAGGCGATCATTGATAGAGTGAAGACGATCAACATCACAATGAAAACTCCTGCAAACCCTTGAAAATATAAAGAGTCGGCCTCTGATCGTCGCTGTGTGCTAATTTCACTCATAAGCAATCCAAAATTTCTGATGGGCATTCACTTATGCTGAAGTTACTTAGACTTGGCAAAGATTTGCCAGACTGCGTAAACCGCCACTGCAAAGAACAAGGCCAGCAGGGCTATATCTCCCCCTTTTAAGGGCACTGTATCCGACTGGTCAACGCTTGGGCGACTGACAGTTGATGCAAGCGTAGCAGTCTCAGCTTTGTATTTCTCATATGCACCGTTGTCCATCTATCCCTCCTGGAATCCACACCAATAGTCATGTATGGACTGTAGGGAATCAGGATGGATTTGAAAATCCGATAAACAACGTACGGGCTGGCCCGTATATGCTAAGTTGGGTACTTAAGAGAAAATTTCAACAAATCAGCCAATGAGTTTAATTGCAGCTTTTCCATGACGCGGGCTTTGTGGACTTCTACTGTCCTGGGACTAATGCCAAGCCGTTCGCCAATCGCCCGGTGATTCATTCCCTGTGCCAGTGCCTTGAAGACGTCAAGTTCACGCGGGGTCAATCGACTCAACAAACGTTCCTCATCCATTTTCTCAACTCGCTCTTGTAGTCTCGAAAAAGCGATTTCGATGGCTTTTAACAGACGCTCCAGTTGAACAGGTTTTTCGAGAAAGTCCACAGCTTGGTTGATAAACGCTGTCCGCATGACTTCTGTATCCGCATAAGCTGTCAGGAAAATAACCTCAAAGCGCGTTTCCGTACCGAGTAAAGCCGCTTGCATGTCAAGGCCGTTCATACCGGTCATCTTAAGATCCAAAATCACACAAGCAGCTCGCTTGGGCATGGATGAAAGAAACGACTCCCCACTGTCATAGGATCGACAGTCATAACCCTTCAAACCCAAAATCAAGGACAGTGAATCCCGAACCTGGCTGTCGTCATCAACAATGCAAACCAAAAAGTCATGCGGCATAGTTTTACTCGGCAAGAGGCAAATACATGGCAAAGCATTTGAAGGGTTTGTGTACGTAGTGTAGTTTTCCACCGTTGTTTTCCACCAGAGATTTGCTGACTGACAGCCCGAGTCCCAAGCCATGTTTTTTTTGCGTAAAGAGTGGGCGAAATATAGCCGCTTGCGTAGCCCGGTTAAGTGCATTTCCCTCATCCAGCACCTTGATCACAAAAAATTCATTTTCTTTAGTAAGGGTCACACGAACCGTTTGACTTTTTGAAGATGCCTCAATGGCATTTTTTATGAGGTTTATCAACGCCGTCTCAATTTGTATGGGGTCGACATAAACAGGCGCACTTTCTACCAAATCTGCCGAAAGCACAACGTCTTGCTGGCTAGCGAAATGGGTCAAATGCGTAAGGCACGCGCGAACCAATTCTGTTGCATTGACGTGCTGCAACTTAGAAGAACCCGATATGAAAAAACTTCGCAGACCTCTGACAATTTCAGAAGCACGGATGGTTTCATCCGCAATCTTTCTGAGTGTGGAATGCAGTAAGGGCTGCGATGAAGAGACTCCCTCCTCACGATGCGTATTGGCCAAAATCAGTGCGGACTCTGCATAGGCATTCAGTGCACTCATAGGCTGATGTAACTCGTGAGCCAATGAACCTGCCAATTCACCAGCAGCAATAAGTTGAAGGCTGTCTCGCAAATTCTCTTGCGCGCGCATACGTTCATCCACCACCGTACCAATAACCAAACCAGTGAGAGTCAAGGTCAGCATGACTATTTGCAATTCCAGCAACGACTCAGGATTGACACTGGGGTGGCTAGAACTGAACACTACGGGCAACTGCACCAAAAGTAGGCCCGTGGTTGCACCGGGTAAGGAGTGCGCCGCAGCCATGAGTCCAATAGCAAAGAAGATAGGAAAAAAATACTTCATGCGCGACTCGATTGGGAGGGTCAAAATGCCCCACAAACATATGACCAGCACAACAACCAACAACCAATAACTTCGGCTTTTGAGCATGTGCGCAAATTGTTCAATACGTCGCTGATCTAAAAAGACAAAGGCCAAAGGCAACAAGACCATCATGCCCAGCAGGTCTCCAATTAAAAAGCGAAAGAGGGCACTTTCAAAATTGGCCATCCCTAGTCCGCCTATTAGTCTCAAGAGACCGATATATAGAAAGCCTGTGATTAATGAGCCTGCAAAAACTATCAAGCTCAATGTAACGATTTCTTCTCGAGCAGCGAGGTTGGATTTATGGAGAATATGTTTTCTCAATGCAGAAGAGATACTGGCATAGCACACCACCAGTAAAGCATTCCCGATGTACACCTCTGGTGTAGCAAGCCCCAACGTGCCTCTGACAACCCCATCAGAAATTAAAAGTGTCAGATAAGCCCAAATTGTCCACGGCCAACCCATCAACATGAAAAACAATACTTGAATAGCGGCCGGTGGATTCCATGGCGTGATGTTGAGTTGTGCAATGGGATGGATGAAGCTTAAAGCATCCGCAGCAATGTAAATCGCTGTAAAACACAACGCGACAAGAGACTTGTGTTGAAAAACGGAAGTTATAGGCATCTACAAAGAATACCTTACTTGATCAACATTTGGATGCATTTACTAGTAAATGTTACCCTCATTACGCAACACTATGAGATCACATAAATATTGCTTTCTTAGTCAAGAAAACAGCCGAATGAGAACATGTAGGACCGGTGGATCTAGTCAAGCTTCAAATCGACTTTTTGCTCTAACTATTTCCATACCAGCACCTCCGGCAAAAGATTCACGATCACAGCAAAACAGATTTAATTCAAACGCTCTAGTAGGTGTTCAATCGAACTAACGGACGCTCTTCGTAAAAATAGACACTCACATACCAACTTTAATATTGCGTCCAAAAACATAAGCCTCAATTTCATATACCCCATACCGTATTCCCCGTTTAAGTACTGTCACATGGGTCTGTATCGAGGCAGCATCCGCCGTCCCCCATAAAGGCAAAATATGATCTTGAATCCCCTCAGACGCCAGGACCTGCTGGATGTGAACGGCTAGGAGGGCGCTTTAGTCGCACGCCTTGCCACCAATGCCAAGAGAAAAGCACGGTCGAGGCCGCTGCGAAAATGAGGTGCAGGAGGGATGCAGCCGTTCCAATGCGAGCCTCACCCGCGTAGGCGATTGCAACGGCAGTGACAGCCAGCATCAAAAAGAGTACTGAAAGTCCCCCCCCACTCTTGCGCTGCAATCCCCGCGCCCAACCAGATCGCATGTGTACTGTCCAGAGGCTTCCTACCGCGATCAAAAGGAAACTTCCACCGGCTGCGTGGGTCACGACGCTCACAAGTCTCCATGAAGCTGGAAGTCGCCAGGTGAGCTCCCACTCCAGGCGCATCACCAGCATCGTCGGGATGAGCAGTAGTCCCGACACGAGCAGTACGGCGCACGCCGTGCCGATGGCGGGCAGAATCCAGCGGGGGTACCCCTTCAATGCCATATCTGTCCGCCCGATTCCACCAGCTTCCCGCCGAGACGGCTCACCTCGGCCGACCGCAAGTCGGCTTCACAGTTGGCAGCGACTTTCGTGAGCGCGTCTGCGCGCCAAGCGGTACGGGCGAGCACGGTGTGAAGTCCGTGATGTAGCACCCCCCCTGTTGCGACCAGCCAGGCGGGGAAATCCGAATCAGGACCGTCGGTTACAGTCGAAGTCGCCAGGGCTGCGCAGGTCAGCGAGCCAAGTGGCGAATACTCGCCGCTTAACTCTCTTCGATGGACAGCGAGTGACGATGTTCCGAAAACGCGCAGGTCGCCGCCCGCATTCACCCATCCACCCAGGGCGCCTTCGCGGCGCATCACCTCGACTGCCATGTCGATCGCGAATCCCTTCGCGATGCCATCGAGCGTGACGCGAACGGGTCTCGCAAGGCGTGCCCAGCCGTGCCCCACTTCTACATCCTGAGCCGTGCCACAAGGGATGGGGAGCGGTCCGCCATGATCAGGCAATCCGCCGCCAATGACGATCTGTCCCCCCACGGTGAGATTGAACGCTCCGCCCGACGCCGAGGTCACTGCACGCGCAAGTCGCAGGAGTCGCGCCGTTACAGGCGATACTGGTACGCGATCGCCGGGGTGGGAATTCAAGCGCGTCAGTTCACTTAGTGGTGAGTGGAAACTCCACGCTGAATTCGCTTGATTGAGGACCACGAAAGCGCGATCAATGGCAAGCGCTGCTCTAGGACCATCCGCGCATACCTCCACAAATGTTCCCAGCAGGGGACGCATACGACGCAATTCAGGCATTGGCGAGAAACAGCTTGTGAATTACGAGCAAACGGTGGACACCATCGAGCACATTCCGGCAGGACAGCGTGGCGCCCGTGATATTGGGCACGTCCTTGTCCAGCTTGAACGGATTGCCGAGAGTCTTGCCAACGAAATTGCGGCGCCAGCCGGCGTCGCGGATCTGTCCACCATGAGTTTCTCGGTAAGACAGGATTTCAACTCCCAATACCTTACCTTCGTTCGAAATGGCGGTGGCATAGGTGATGAACTCGTGCTTGCCGATGACTTCATCTACGACGAACCAGCCCACTGGCCGTCCTGATGATTCGGCCCTCCACACCTTCTGCGTCTCCCACCGCTGGCGTACCCCCGCCAGCGAGGCGATACGGTCACGCTGAGCGGAATCGAAGTGCAGGGGCTGTGCCGTGAACTGGGATGCGCCCGGAAAAAGCAGAGTCTGCGCTTGCTGCACGCTCAGGTAGTCGCTGGCGTGGGCCGACAGGGTGACCGCCGCGAAGGGGGCGAGGCACATTGACCAATTGAAGTTGCGCATCTTGAGTTCAGAAGTCGTAACCGAATTTCACGCGCACCTCGTTTTTAGTCTTCTCGATCAGGTGCAACCGAGTGTCGGTCTGACCGGCGAATGTGAGGCCGCCTCCGCGCAATTGTTGGAACCAGGTCGCGGTGATCCACCACTTGCGTCCGGCCCAGTGAATGGAGGGGCCGGCAAAGAGGCTCCAACGTTCCAGGCCGTTTTCTGTTTCGTACTCAGATTCCCGCACAGCCTCAAATGCAGCAGACCAGCCTGGCGCAAACCTGTACGAGAGGCCTGTTCCCAGCCGGAGGTTAATTTCGTTTTCCGGAGTCGTTGGCCACTCGAAGCCGGCTGGGAGGTTGGCGATCGCAGCTCGCTTCGCCACGGTCGCTGAAATGTTGGCATTGCCTACCCAGACGAGTTGTCCCTCCATGAAGTACTTCTGTGCCTGTACGCCTAAGTCAACCTCGACCTCTCTCTTGGGACGACCAGAGTGTCGGTCAAGGCGGCCAAATCCAACGCTCGCCTTGGCCGACAGTCCGAAATCATCCTTGGCTGGGCTAAGGAAGTTGTACTTTGCGCCGAACTCCACTCCGGAGAGGAGTAAGCCGGTTCGGTTGTCGCCTGGGATGTATCCATCAATCAGGAGACCCTCGGTGCGCACCGATTGCGCATTGATTTCCCCGATGACTTGAAAGCGGTCCGTGACCCCGTATTCAATTTCCGTCTTCGAATCTATCGCCCGATAGGAACCCTGTCCCTTATCCGACCGTTGCGTTAGCCACTGTTTGACCTCGATCTCTCCCTTGGGGAGAGTCTCAGCCCCTCGGATATAGCCGAAGAGGTCTTCAGCGCGAGACGGAGTCGTTAGGGCGACGAGGAGGATCACTGAGAAACCAGTGACGAAATGGCGGCCGACTGAGGCCGGTGTTCTGCTTTGCATCGTGCTTGAGTTTTTTGTTACCGGGCTGCTTATTGTAAATGAGAATAAGTATCATTTGCAAAAAGAGCATGAAGAAGCTCATAGCGTCGGGCCGACTGCCCTCCGATGCTGGGCTCTTATGGGGGGTGAGGGCGGCCTGTCGGTTCGAATCCCCGACTCCACCAAAAAACGATGCTTTTTGACCTGAGCAAGTTATTTATACAGTCCCTTTTGGGCCGCCATGCAAACTTTCTTCAAAGTTTCAATTTTTCAACCCCCACCTGCAAGCTGTTGATCTGATTGAATTTTTCCCCATCAGCTCCTGACCAGCGATTGAAGAAAGTGGCCTCACACAGGGTGACCAAATGAATAGCTATTTGCTCCTCAAATTTCAAGACAATCGTCAATAACGTCCAACTAGAAACGGTAGTGGTTCGTAACTCATAAAATACATTTTTCGCTGTTGAACCCAATCGCCAGTGCTGTCCAAATCTGTTTTCGCAAGATAAGACCGAATCAGAACAAACCGAGTTCTGATTTCCTCACAGAGTAATGCCTGTACGTTTTCAAGCTTGGTCAGGCGCCCGGAGCCCCAAGGCAGCAAGATCTTTTGACACTCCACTACATCTGACAGGTGTATTAGCGTATCGGTGGGCAGAGGTAACTTCTGGGATGTCATGCTGCTCCAATATCCCGAGCTCTTGCCCAGCAGTCGGCTCATAGATCTCACGGTCAAGCCAGGAAACGCCAGCCCAACTGCCTCATATAACGTCGTCTCAAATGTTTGGCTCATTGAGCCTCCCTTCACTGCATAAGGTATTTATGCAAGTTTGGAAGAATCGACAAATACTTAGGAAAATTACGAACTCATTAGCTAAATTTCATCTGAAAAATTTTCAGATACATGTTGCAAAGACTGGGGGCGCGAAATTTAAGGCTCCGCAATAAGTGTCGGTTAAACCGACACTTTGTGATATGGCCCTCCTCACCATCAGCCTCCACAAAAATTATTACCTTCGTAAAGTCAGCGACTCAAAAAAGCACACCTTGCTGCTTGAGTGAGGGCTCCAAGGAAACCTTACCCACTGCACCAGTGCAACGTATCACTTGCTCCCGAGCGTGCATGGCCTCCTCCATCGAGTGCACTGCAAGGCATGGCAACAAGTCCCGAGCTTCAAAGTCAAAACATTGCTGATCGTTAGGCAAAACAGCCTTGCAAGGAAATTTGTCTATAGCAGCATGCTCTGAAATATTGGCAGCCCAAGTTCTATGCCGAATGACTGTAGCTACCAGCAAGCGTCGCTCGTGATCTTGGCTGGAGTTCATGCGCCGACCAGTGGGTTCAACCTTACCAATAAACCTATCCACAAGCATAGCTTCAGCTCCAAGTCGCCACAGTTCAACCCCGGGATAGTTCTTGATCAAATACGCTAGATAGAGATCACGCCAAAGATTCTTCTGCATCACTGGTGTCAATCTAAGTGTGGCGCTCTCTTTCGACACTGAGGGGACCTGGGCTGAAATCATGGTCAACAACTCCATCAATGGCATCGCGTTTCGACCTTGTGGGAACCGAACGTAAAGATCCGATTGATGACCAACAGTCAGTGTTTGGGCAGTTTGTATTTCAGGCATCACATTGGGCAGAGAAATCCGCACACTGCCTGGCCCCCTCACCCATTCATCAAAGCTAGTTTTGTGAACATCCCGATATTTGTCCACGCAAGCTAGCACTTTTGCACTATGGCGATTCAATCGGCGGCTACTTTTGCGCAGCCTGTAAACGCACCCAGCAGCATAGCTAGGGCTTAGGCGTAAATAGTTGTAATAAAGGCGAGCAGAAGCCATTGCAACTGCCCAATGCCGCTTGGTCGATTGAACAATTCCGGTCAACACACTTACACCCATAGTGCACCGCCTTTTTTAAGTTTTACTTACTTTTTTCGTTAATCAATTTTGTCTGTATTCAGCAATTTGACAAGTGGTTGAAATCAGGGCGTGGTTGTCATATGGGCAGCCACAGATTTCCTCAACTACTGGAGAAAACTCATGAGCGATGAAACCTCAACCCCGGAAAGCGCCGAAAAATCAATTTCATTCAACATCGGTACCCTGCTGACCAAGGGCAACCCTGAGCAAACGATTGGCGATGCACTTGACTCCCTGGTCAAGCAGCGCGTTGACTGGGAGAACAACGAACTGGCTTCTGCCAATGATGGGCTCTACGCGCTGCTGCAGCACTGCTACTCCCTCAACAACGCGATGTCTGGAACGGGCGTCTCGGCCAAGGCGCTCAAGAAAGGCTTGTCTAATTACATACATGCCAAGAACTACAAGTTCACAGACGCCACCCCTTTGATCACCAAGATCGTCAAGTGTGTGTTTGGCGTTGATCGGCGACGAGTTAATGCCTATGCCTCGGCATTGAAGGTGGCCATAGCGGAGAAAAAGCAGGTGATGGAGCTGCCAAAGTTCTTCAAGGACAAGGGTGGCATCGAAGAAGTTCGCCGCAGCAACACCAACAAGCCCAAGACTCTCAAGGAAAAGGCAGTACTGGGACGCACGGTGCTTGAAGGCGAAGTACTGGCCAAAGTGTCCAGCGATTCACTGAGCGCCAAATACTCCACCGAAAGCCTTGAAGAAGGCGTAGTTCTGCTCGCTACCAGAGAGGATGACGGCACGTTTGCTGTACGCCAAGTGCTGCAAAACCAGTCAGTCATCAACAGTGCTCTTGCCACATTTGCCAGCCTGGGTGCTGAGCAAGAAAAAGCACGACAACTGCTGGAAGAGCAGAAAGCGGTTGACGAGCAACGCGCCGCTGCAAGAGCTGCGCTAAAAGCCGCCTGAACGGCATGGCCTTACACCTCAGAGTGATCACGCTTGCGTGGTCACTCTTTTACAGAATATTGGAGATTTTTTCATGGCTACAACACAGAACAACTCAGTCAAAGTCTTAGCGCCTGAATGCCTCAATGACTTTGCGCTTCACCAAACCAGTCGATTCAAGTTAGAGAGCATTTTGGATGGGACCATGTCCTTTCCCGACAACGGCGTCAGCGGCATCATCCTGCACGGCCTGTATGGCACTGGTAAAACCACCATGGCCAACTTGTTACCTGGATTGATAGAAACAGCGAAATCTGATCCAACATCACATTCCATTGCTCCGGGTTGCATAGTTGACACAAGAGAACCTGCATCCCAATATCACCCATGTATCCAGGGCCAAAACGGAATTAGTCTGATGAATGGCATACAGAACTCCACCAGCTTTGTGCCTTGGAATAGCAGCGGTTTGCACTATGTGATTCTTGACGAAGTTGACTTGCTCACTGATGCAGCCAAAGCATCTTTCAAAGCTTTGATGAACCGCATCAGCGTAGTTTTCATCATGACGACCAATCACCTCAATCAGGTGGATGCAGGAGTTCAAAACCGAAGTGTCTTGATTGACATGAATGTCCCCCCTGCTGCCCATTGGAGACCTATTCTGCGTCGCATCTATACCCAGTCTGGATTAGTGCCCCCAGCAGATGCAACGCTGGACCAAGTAGTGGAAGCTGGTCGCGGCTCTGCGCGATCGATTTTTAGCGATGTTGTCATGAGTGCCAACCAGGCCAGAAAAGCCGGTCAATGCAATGTGATCAAGATCACCAACATAAGGAGCTGATCATGCAATTCGAAAAAAGCTCCTTTGACGACATTCTTGAAATTGAAATTTCCAAAGAAATCTCAAACTTTGCAGTCAAGTACGGAGGAAAGAATAATTTCGAAAAGCAGAAATGTCTTTTTGACCTCTTCAACCTCAAAGTTCCAAATAATGGATACACAAAGCTTAAAGCCTCCTCATACTTTGATGAAATTTTCAAAAAAATGCCAAGTGAAATGTTAAGCGATGATACGGACTATGAGGGTATGTTTTTAGATAGCTGGCGGACTGAAATTCCCGCATTAAGCGTGCTCACTGCCGAGCCAGTCATTCAAGATGGAATGCCATGTTGGTATGTTGTCTATCAAATTCGATCGGAAACAGATTTTTATACTTTGATTACGAAATTCTGGGAACATCGCAGCCCACAAAACAGCTTTTTCAAAAGTTCACTTGATTAAAAAAGCTGTGCTGTAAAAAAAGAAGTGCAATCGGCAAAGAGCATTAAAAGCGTAATTCTGAATCGAACAAAGACTCTCAAAAATTCCCCACCGCCTTGACCTTGCGCTTGATGGAACTTCTGCCCCACTGTGCGGAAGCTGTGGGGCAGAGCGCACTTAAAAACTTCTTATCCTCAACCCAAAAAGCTAACCAAAATGTTCCTTTCTTTTGTGCTAAAAAAATTCATAACAATCAAACCAACACGCTTTCAATCACTGCACGCTTCTGCTCGAGCGTGTATCCCACGGAGCCATAGTGGTCAAAGTCTGACCCGCCACGCGAGTGTCCAGTAATGCTTTCTGCCAGCCTGATTGGAACGTCATTTCGTGCCTTAAGTCGGTCAATGAATGCGTGGCGGAACATGTGACTTCGGAAGTTAAGTTCTCGCAGGCATTTATTGATGATGGCTGAGCAGCTGGTATTCCCGTTGTCACGCGCATAGTTAGGTACTAGCCACTCGCTACCAACTTGCCTGGCATATTTGTGTAGCTTGCGCGCAGCCTCCAATGCTCCCCCACAAAGAGGGACAGCACGTATGCTGGCATCTGTTTTCCTATCTGTGAGTGCATTTTTTCTCACCCAAAAATGCGGGATATCGTGCTCTAACACCAAGTCATCCAGGCGGGCCAAGGTGGGCTCCGACACTCGCATGCCTGTGTTGAGCTGAATCAACGCCACCCAGCGATATGGCGCTTCATCAGCCAGTAGCCTGCTCTTGACTTGCTGAACTAGTTCGGGCGTTATTGGCGGAATGGGGCGCACGCAGTCATGCTCCCCCTTGATTCGTAAAGCTCGAAATGGGCTCAATCTGTCAATATCCAAGTGCTTGAACGCGATGTTCAACATCGCGTTCAGCGTGTTGTTGTGCTTGCGAATGCTTGTTGGCTTGAGACCTCTTGCCAGTTGATAGTCACGGTATTGCGTGATGTGATGATGACGCAAGTCCTCCAATGGGATATCCCCGAACAACTCAACAAAGTATTGGTAGTAGCGTGTGGAGTTGTAGGCAAACTTGCGGCGATGAGCGCTGGGGTTCTCGCGCATATAAATCTCAAATGCCGTGCTGATGGTAGGACGCTGGCGCTGGGCTTGGGTGCTGAAATGCTTGGATATCAAATCAGCAAGAAAGGACTCGTCAAATTCGGCGCCATTGACGACAACACGCTTGCGAAGTCGCGTGTCCAAGTAGGTGTTGGGTGTGATTTGCAGTTCGTGGCTCATAGTTGTACTCCGTTGATTTGAGATAACTATGCTTGTTTCAAAATCCTGCAAGAGCAAGCCATACCCCGAAGAACTGGCGGGCTACCTGGCGTAACCTGTTGTCTATTCATAGATAGAACGAGCTTCCACAAAGCCGTCTTAGTGGCCGAATTATTTGCTTTAGGTACGTTTACCCTGCAGCAGGTCGATGTTCATCTCGGCTGTCAAATTTGACGAGTAAAACCGCTCGATCATTTCAACACTGGTGCGGGCATTGCGTGCCAGTGTTATCAGGTCGATTTTTCCACCATACAAGAGTCTGAACGTCATGGCCGTGTGACGCAAGCTGTAGATGGTGCGTGTTTGTCCGTTGGCTGCATTGGCTTTGATGCCCGCCAAGCTTTGAAGGTACATGAACTGCCAACCGTATGCCACCAGCAGCCACTTTCTGTCCTCCAACTCGGGCAGGAACAGGTAGTCATCTGGCTTGCCATAGCCTTCGGCTAACTGCTTGGCCAACAGCCGCTCATACACAAACACTGCCGGCTGCAGCGTCACAATAGGTTTGTCGTGCTTCTTGGTTTCTGGCAGGTTCAATCGCAAGTAGATATTTTTGCCACGCACCACTGTCACATGCTTGTGCTTTATGAATTTGATGTCGCCGGGACGCATAAACCCGTTGACCATGAATCGTATGAGCCAATGCAAATCCGCATTGATATGTCCATGACGGTCCAGTATCTCTTTGCTGCTGCGGTACTTTTTCGAAAATTGCACGGGCACATGTTCGCCAATCCGTTGCCTAGCCAATCGCACCAAGTCACGGTACTCAGTAACTGAAAAACTACCCCGTGGCTTGTCAGCTACTTTGATGACTGGGAACTTGGGCACACTCTTGATGATGCCGCTGCCATGTGCGTGTGCAAAGACCTTGCGTATGGCCACCATGTGCTGATGGACTGTTGTGGCGCTCAAGTCCCGATTGCTTATTTGTTCCATGAAGTCATTCAACTGTCTGTAGTTGATCTGCTCCATGGTCATGTCGCCAAAGTAAGGCAGGATGCTGTTGTGCATCCGTTGCAAAAAGATGGGGATATTGGCTGCGGCGAACTCCCCTCGTTTCACCCTCGCTTGCAAGCCCTGAACAACGCCTGGAAGTAGGTCTGCGAACTTGACCTTTTTGTCATCTCGAACTTCGATCCGGTCGGAATACAACTCTGCAGTTTTGATGTGGAAGAACTGCTTTGCCTGACTGATGGCCGCTTGCTTGTTCGTGGTCTTCAAGCTTTGTGTGTAGGTCTTGCCCTTGAGATAACAACGCACCTGCCAATACCTGCTTGCGTTGGTCAGGTAGATGCGCAACTTGCTGGGGTAGTTGGCAATGGGTGTAACACTTGCTGGTATTGGCAATGTGCGGTGCCGTGGTGGGAGGTATAGGGTGTCATTTGCTGCGTGCTGCCTTGCGAAATTCTGCATGTGTGCAAGCGTAATTTCGGCCATGCGCTCAGGGCAACCGAAATTTGTAGTTAACCTGATCGCTAAGTTTTAGCGTTACTGGGGCCATGTTCCAACGACAAGCCTGCACACCACCGCGACCTAACCATGAGCGCGGCCCTGCTGTCACTTATCTCATCGCCATGGCCCATGCCATGTCCTTTCCATGCCCTGTAGCACACCAAATGGTTTGCTACACCTGGGTACGAGTCTTGGGAGGCTTATGGCACGGCACTGAACTGCTTGATGCTCAGTAAATGGCAACCCCCTGCTCTGCTTTGAGGTACCTTTAGGTCCGTAGATACACCCTAAAATTAAGCTACAAAGGACGGTTTTTGGCAGCTTAATGGCATGTTATAAACACTATATTTGAATACTTTAGTACGCTTAAAACTGGAGTAGCTATTACGCCATGGCGGTGATCAAGCTGGGGGAAGCGATCAAAGCCACGATGCCCAATTGACGGGGATTCCCACAGAAACTGATGACACATTGACAGCGTGATTGCCATGGCAGGCGACCCCACCGAACCCATCACAAAACAACTGCAAGCCTCCGATGGCCATGTGTTGCACGCGATGCAATACCTTGCCAGCGGCCAACCCAAAGGCTACTTGATCGTGGCCGGCGCCACGGGAGTGCCACAACGCTTTTACAAGCGATTTGCGCAATTTGCGGC